>OGYC01000032.1_pt1 | contig 123971 bp, 124 predicted proteins | sample 1576461 | NCBI WGS metagenome assembly OGYC01 (sample SAMEA3541569, study PRJEB24748) | human gut metagenome | biome: human gut; feature: human-associated habitat; material: faeces | place: China | collected 2012 | reverse complement strand
GATTTGAACCTATGACCTCCGGGTTATGAGCCCGGCGAGCTTCCAGACTGCTCCACCCCGCGATATTTATTTACAAAAGACGTGCAACCATTTTACTTGATATGGTTACACCCAGTACTAATACATCCAGTACAATGGGCGGAGAAGGATTCGAACCTTCGAAGGCATTGCCAGCAGATTTACAGTCTGTCCCCTTTGGCCACTCGGGAATCCACCCATATGAGACAATATTGCTGTCTCAACCATTAGAAATATTAGCATATCATGTCTTAAATTGCAAGAAATTCTTTTTTTGCATACTTTAGTACACTTCTTTACTATTTTATGTCGAAAATGTCATCTTATGATACTCTTTTTGTAAGATTTGGCAAATTTTACCAACATAGTATTTTTCTCAGGAGCTTTGCAAATGGATACCTTTTGTTATACCAAGCAGATACGGAATTTGCGCGAAGATCATGACTACACACAACGATATGTTGCCAGTTATCTTGGCACATCACAAACCATGTATGCACGATACGAACGTGGCGCAAACGAACTTCCCATCCATCATCTGATTTCTCTTTGTACTCTCTATCATGTTTCCTCCGACTACATTTTAGGAATATCTACCCAATAGCTGATATTATAATGGATATTTTTCACTATAGTTTATTTTGCGTACAAAAAAGGATAGCCGAAGCTATCCTCAATTATCAGATTATTTCGTTTTATGCATTTAGTGCATCCATCTCTTCCTGTATCCGGTCTTCCGTTGCTGCCATGGCAGATAACGTCATAGTCAGAAGTTTTTCAAGCTCCCAGCCAAGCTGCTCCGCACCACGCTCGATCACTTCACGTGAACAGCCTGCGGCAAAGCCTTTGCTCTTATATTTTTTCTTCAGGGATTTCAGCTCCATATCCTTTGTACTCTTGGACGGACGCATCAGTGCTGCTGCCCAGATCAGACCGGTCAGCTCATCTGCCGCAAAGAGCACTTTTTCCATTTCATGCACCGGCTCCACATCGATTGTCTTGCCACATCCGACTGTAATGCCATAGCCATGGGAGCAGACTGCATGGATCAGTTCCTCGCCGGCTCCGCCTTCCCGCAAAAGCTCCGGTGCTTTCAGACAATGTTCCTCCGGATACAGCTCAAAGTCAATGTCATGTAACAACCCGATAATGCCCCAGTATTCTGCATCATCCCCGTAGCCCAGTTCATTTGCATACCATTTCATAACTGCTTCCACAGTCAGGGCATGCTGAATATGAAACGGATCCTTATTATACTTCTGTAATAATGCAAATGCTTCTTCTCGTGTCATTTCTGTCTCCTTCTCTATGATTATTTCATCCTTCTCTGTTTCACAGCTTTGTGCTTACACAGCCTGCCTCTGTCAGGAAGCTGAAATGCCTTCCCGCCAAACCTCGTTTGTTTTATTACAGTACTTCTTAAGTTGCTGTCTAAGGTATTCATATCGCAGGCGTTTTTCCTCTTTTGCAAAATGTACTTCCCGGCTTTGCTCCGGATTTTCTGTATAGTCCAGCTTTTCGCTGCCAAACTGCTCGCTGGTCAGATCGAATGCACAATCTCCAATGACATTATAGCAGTGATAATTGCCTCCGGCTCTTAAAATCCCATAAACTTTTCCACCGAAAATGTCCTGCGCAAGAAACGCTGTAATGGAACACTGCCCCAATGTTTTATTTTCTTTCGTCCATCCATCGCGCATACGCGGTGCACACGTTTCGCTGCACCAGATTTCAGAAAGGGCATCATACAGATCCAAGGGCGTTCTGATCCCCGGATAATCATTGCTGACCGCCAGCACATTTGCGTTTTCCCAGCCCCAGAAGGCATATTCCTTTGGCGGCTTTTGATCTGCCAGACGCCAGTCAGAGCCCTCTTCCAGGCCATGCTCTGCAAGAAATCGGTCAGGAACTGTAACATATTTTATAGGCTCTTTTCCGTTTTCCCCGGTGTCTTCTTCGACCAATGTAACAGAAACCATCGGCTCTTTTGCCTGTCCGGTTTCACTGCAGGTTTCCTCACAGCCGTAATCTCCGTCAAAAATCTGTTTTATTTTCCACATATCAGCCTCTTTTCCGGCGCGTTATCCACCTTTTGATCTAATATATTTTAGAAATACCGGATAACTTATAATGCTTTTCAAACGCCTCTAAATCCTTCTCATTCCGGATCAGCATAACATCCGTGAAATGCCCGGTCTGCCTGTCCAAAAAGCCTGCGACCTGCTCTCCGGTGCAGATTGAGCATTTCAGAACCGCCTGCTGACGCTCCGGGTCATAAGATGGAAATGAAATCGCTGTTTTCCTTTGAAATAGCATGGATAATTCCTTTCTCCGTTCCTTGAAAAGAGTGGTTGATTTCTCAACCACTCTACTATAAAATTCTATTCTTTATAATGCTTCAGCACCATCACGGAAGTCGGCGGAAGAGTCAGCGTCAGCTTACCGGCCACAACATTGTATGTTTCCTTCTCTACCGTGAAACCACTGTTACTTGTCAGGATCAGACGTTCCATCTTACAATCGCGCGGAATACCGAATTCCCAGACAAGGATATCCTTTGTCACGTCATTGTATCCGTTATTGACTACGATCAGGCACTGCTCCTCTTTGTTAAATCGCGCATAGGAGATAAAATTGTAATCTCCCGCAGCCTTTTTGATCGAGCCTGTGAGAAGCTCCCGGTTTTCCTTGTGGATACGGATCATTTCCCGGTGGAAATCGATCAGCTCCTGATCTTCATGTCCCCATGGGTAGGTTCTTCTGTTATCCGGATCGGTAAAGCCGCAGACACCTGCTTCGTCGCCGTAGTAGATCGTTGGTGCGCCCGGCCATGTCATCTGGATCGCAACAGCTTCACGCAGAACAGCCTTGTTGACACCCTGATTGGCTGCTTCACAGCCCATTGTGTTCACACGACCGACCTTTTTGTTGGTTCTTGTCAGAAAACGCGAATGATCGTGGTTGGAAAGCTCATTCATCGCGATCTGCAAAGATGGTGTTGTCATTGCAGCGCTGTGGTGGATCATCGCGCCCCAGAAGCTGTCCGCATTTCCGTATAAATCCTCGCGGTAATCGTCACTGTGCTTCTGCATGCCCGTCAAAAACCAGGTAACAGGCTCCATAAAAGCGTCGTAGTTCATGACCGTATCCCATTCACAGTTCTCGATCCATTCCTTCGGAGAACCGTAATGCTCTGCCAGAACGATTGCATTCGGATTTGCCTGTCTGACCGCATTTCGGAAATCTTTCCAGAACCGGTGGTTCATTTCCGGCGAATGTCCGAGATCCGCAGCCACGTCAAGACGCCAGCCATCCGCATTATACGGCGGAGATACCCATTTCTGTCCGATGTGCAGTACATAATCATAGAGTTCACGCGAGCCTTCGTAATTCAGCTTAGGCAGTGTATCATGTCCCCACCAGCCATCATAAGAACCGTTATACGGCCACTGGTTTGGGTCATAAAAATGGAAATAATCACGATATGGACTGTCAGCGGAAACATAAGCCCCTTTCGGATAACCCTCAAAGTTCTCATAGACACGCTCTCTGTCCATCCATTTATTGAAAGAACCGCAGTGGTTGAATACGCCGTCTAAGATTACCTTCATGCCACGCTTATGCGCTTCCTCGACAACCTGTGCAAACAACTCATTGGAAGCATCCAGGTTCTTCTTATTGGCAACACGGTTGATATATTTCGTTGCATAACGGTTTTCCATCTGACCGGGCTGCAGAAGATCACCTCTGTCATCTACGATCTTACCGATATGCGGATCGATATTATCATAATCCTGTATGTCATATTTATGATTGGAAGGCGATACGAAAAGCGGATTGAAATAAATGACATCCACGCCCAGATCCTGCAGGTAGTCCATTTTCTGCAAAACGCCTGCCAGGTCACCACCGTAAAATTCACGCACGCCCATAACAGCCGGATATTTTCCCCAGTCCGTTACACGGTTTACATGCTCTCCGATATAAGTATATTCGTCTGTAAGCACGTCATTATCCGGATCGCCGTTATAGAAACGATCAATATAGATCTGGTACATGACTGCACCTTTTGCCCAGGCAGGTACTTTCTGACCGGGAATCAGTGTAAATTTATAATAATCCTGCACATCTCTCGTCACGCCTCGCAGGTCAAAAAAGCAATAGACTTTTCCCACATGGATCTCAAAATAATATTCATATTTCTGGTCATCCAGTGCTACTTCGATCTCGTAATAATCAAACTGTTCATCCTGTGATGCCTTCGACATGAGCAGCTTTTCATTATTGTGTACAAACAACACGTAGTCTACATTGTTGATCGCACTGCGAAATCTGATCTTCACTTTTGAAAAAGGTTCCGGCTCCTGTGGAGAAATATAATCTGCCGTCATATCGGAAAATAAGGCCCTCTTATTAAAAACCGGCCGCATAGATGCGATATAGCGCAGATTCTTTTCTATCTGTTCATATTGTTGATAATCCATTACGAAACCCTCCCTATTTCTCTATATTTTATAGTATATGCAAAGTAAGTTCAATAGTTTTTCCACCCGAAACGGTCGAAAGACCAGTTAACAAGTTAACTGGTCTTTCGGAGAAGGTATTTCTTTCTTATGGGGTATAGCAAAAAACTATGTAATGTATTGGGGGGTTACAAGTGTATTGTAGCAAAGCCCCCCTATATTGTCCATCTTCATATTCTACAAATTTAATAAAAGTTGATGGTATTTTTTGTTCATTATTACCAACAGCAGGAAAGGTGTGTCAACAAAAGACACACCTTTCAGCGTTTTCAATGTTAATTTTTCACAATACCGTTACCGTGCCCGGTAATCCATTCCTTTATACCGGCTCACCCATCGGCACTTCTTCTTCCGGCTGCTTATAATAAACCGGGAAAAGCGCCTCAAATTCATCTCTTGTAATACGTTCCTTTTCAAGCAGAAGTCCCGCACAGGCATGCAGTACATCAATGTTTTCCTCGATCAGCTTCTTGGCCTTTGCATAGCAGTCTGTAATAATCGTCTTTACCTCTGCATCGATCTCACCTGCCACAGCTTCACTCATTGTCTTGGTATGTGCCAGGTCACGGCCGATGAACACCTCATCGCTGTCGTCATCGTAATTGATCGTTCCTATTCTGTCAGACATACCAAAACGTGTTACCATCTTACGTGCTTCATTGGTTGCCTGTTTGATATCATTGGAAGCACCTGTTGTTATATCATCGAAGATCAGCTCCTCCGCGATACGACCGCCAAGATCTACCATAATATCCTGCAGCATTCTGCCCTTTGTCATAAACATATCATCGCGCTCCGGCAAAGGCATTGTATAGCCTGCTGCGCCAACGCCGGTCGGAATGATGGATACGGTATAGACCGGCCCCACATCCGGAAGAACATGGAACAGGATCGCATGCCCTGCTTCGTGGTATGCTGTGATCTTTCTTTCCTTCGGAGAAATAATACGGCTCTTCTTTTCTGCGCCGATCCCCACTTTGATAAATGCCCGCTTGATATCTTCCTGCTGGATAAAGTTTCTGTTATCCTTTGCCGCAATGATCGCAGCTTCATTCAGAAGATTTTCCAGATCCGCTCCGGTAAAGCCTGCTGTTGTCTGTGCGATCTGTTTCAGATCCACATCTTCCGCAAGCGGTTTATTCTTGGCATGTACTTTCAAAATAGCCTCTCTGCCACCGATATCCGGTCTGCCGACACTGATCTTTCTGTCAAATCGTCCCGGACGCAGGATCGCATGATCGAGAATGTCCACACGGTTTGTCGCTGCAAGGACAATAATACCTTCATTCACACCAAAACCGTCCATTTCCACGAGAAGCTGGTTCAGCGTCTGCTCTCTTTCATCATGACCGCCTCCCATACCGGTTCCACGCTGTCTTGCAACAGCATCAATCTCATCGATAAATATAATACACGGATGGTTTTTCTTCGCATTTTCAAACAGATCTCTGACACGGGATGCGCCGACACCGACAAACATTTCCACAAAATCAGATCCCGAAATAGAGAAAAACGGAACATTTGCTTCCCCTGCGATCGCCTTTGCCAACATTGTCTTACCTGTTCCGGGAGGTCCCTCTAACAGAACACCCTTTGGTACTCTGGCACCGACCTTCGTGAATTTACCCGGATTTTTCAAAAATTCAACAATTTCTTCCAGCTCTTCCTTTTCTTCCTTCAGACCTGCAACATCCTTGAGTGTGATCTGCACATCACCACCGGTCGTCATGCGTGCTCTGGATTTTCCGAAATTCATCATCTTATTGGAAGCACCGCCGCCACCGTTTGCCTGTGCATTCATCAGCGAGAAGAAAAATACAAATACAATAAATACGATCAGGATCGGAAGTACATAATACAAAAACCAGTTTTCACTTGGCATATCGCGCATGACAACTTCCACATTTTTCTGATGCATATATTCTTCAACGACCGTTACATCCGAAACAAACAGTTCTTTGGAGGAACCATCTTTCATTGTAAAGATGACACTACCGGTCGGTACTTCTGCATTGGGTTTGATCACAGCCGAGCTGATCTGATCCGCTTCATAATCTGCCATAAAATCATTCCAGTTATAACCGGTCTCGGAACTCCGCATACCGGAGATCCACATCACAAGACCCAGCAAAATCAATATCAGGATGAATGAACCACCCATTCCTCTTGTTCTATTTCCGTTCATAATTAAATCCTTTCCTGTCTGTGTTATTTGGAAGCTTCATCCAGCTCCACAACACCGATGTAAGGCAGATTACGATACTTCTGTGCATAATCAAGTCCGTAACCCACAACAAACTCATCCGGGATCTCAAAGCCCGTATAATCCACATGCACCTGTACAACACGTCTTTCCGGTTTGTCTAAAAGCGTGCACAGACGCAGGCTCTTCGGTCCTCTGTCTTTCAGCATATCCAGCAGATAGCTGAGTGTACGGCCTGAATCCACAACATCTTCCACTACGATCACATTTTTTCCTTTGATGGAATCATCCAGATCCTTGACAATCTTAACAACACCGCTTGATTTTGTATCCATGCCATAGCTGGAAACAGACATAAAATCCAGTGTTACCGGAACGGAAATCCTTTTTGCGAGCTCACACATAAAGAAACTTCCGCCGCGCAGTACGCAGATCAGATGTACTTCTTCTCCTTCGTATTGTTTACTGATCGCCTCTCCGATCTCCTTGATTCTGGCATCTACCTTATCTTCCGGAATCATAACTCTGATTTTTTCAGCCATTTTTATCCTCCTGTAACTGTAATTTCTAATATATGACGGGTATCTTCCGTTACCTTGTAATAATTGCTGATCCTGCGTCCTAAAAAATAAACCATATGAGAACCGTCTGTGAGCAGCAGCTGCTTTTCCCTGTCCGCTTTCGGTATCTTTTCATTCACCATATAGTCTTTAACAAACTTGCGGTTCTTATCATTGAAATAGAAAAAATCTTCCGCCTGTGGACCGCGGATCACCAAAGACCCATCTATTTTATCATAATCAATCCATTTCGTATACGCTTTTCGCGGTATATTTTCCATGGAATTCCCCGCCTGCGGTGCTTCCCGCAGCCGAATCAGAAGCTTTTGTCCGTCCGGCAGATCGATCCTGCTCTCCGCGCCTTCCGTGATACTGATTTCTCTTTCAAAAAACGCGGTCTGCTTCTGCCCTTTTTTCACAAAGCAGATACTGTCGTAGCTGCGATACGCCATGATCTGATACGGCAGATCCAGACTGCTTCCGACCTGCTTTTCACAAAGTGACAACAGCGCCTGCACATGTATATTCGCCAGGTCTTTTCTGCTGCCCGACATCTCTGCCAGGCACGTAAGCAGAACCTGCCCTTTCATATATGGATGCAATGTATCAAACGCAGGAAGAATCAGCCTAAGACAACCTCCGTTATCTCCTTCCTCTGCTTTTATACACCTTTCCAGCTCTCTTTGCAGGCAGTCCTCCAGATAATCGCAGGCAAGTCCGGCAATCTCCGCCATCTGTCCCATATGCTCCACGCTTCTGCTGCTGACCTTTTCCTCCAGAACAGGGATCACCTGATTGCGCAGCGCATTTCTGGCGAAAGTGCTGTCCGCGTTTGTCACATCTGTCACATAGCTTTGCCCGGCTGTCTGTAAATATACCTCGATCTCTTCTCTTTTTAAACATAGAAGCGGTCTGATGATCTGCTCTCTGACCGGACGCATTCCGACAAGCCCCGTCAGACCACTGCCTCTGCAGAGATGAAACAGCAGTGTTTCCGCCTGATCATTCGCATGATGCGCCACAGCAATCTTAGTTACCTTCAGCTTACTTGCAAGCTGTGCAAAGATCTGATACCGTGCCATTCTGCCCGCCTCTTCGAGTGTCATGCCCTCCGCCTTTGCCAGCGCTTTTACGTCTGCCTCTTCCCGGTAAAAAGGAAGCCCCAGCTTACTGCAGAGCTCTTTTGCAAACGCCTCATCCGCTTCTGCTTCTTCCCGCAGTCTGTGATTCACATGTACTGCAGTGATCGTGATCGGTATATGCTTTTTCATGGCAAGCAGCAGATACAAAAGACACACAGAATCTGCGCCGCCGCTCAGACCGCAGAGCACATGATCGCCTGCTGCCAGCATATGATGCTTTTCCACATAAGAAAGCACCTTTTCTTCTATTTCCTTTTTCTTTTTCAAAGCTGTATTTTCCATACAGTAAATATAGCTTTTTTCAGCCAAAAAAGCAATAAAGTCAGTTATCCTCCTGATACAATGAAACAACAAGTACCGTCATATCGTCCCGGATCGCACCGGCAGCTTTGACCGCCAGCTCCAGAATGCCTGTTGCAAGATCCGTCGGATTTTCCGTTTTCAGCCGTTCCATTCCTGCCCGCAGAAGCTCCGGTCTTTCATAAAATTCCTCCGCGATACCGTCGGATATCAAAATGACCGTATCTCCCGATTCCAGATACAGCACCTCATCAAATTCCGATGGCACAGATGACAGACCGAGTGGCTGCCTGTCCGCTGCGATTTCATGGATCTGCCCATGTCTGATCCAGTAGGAGGCACTTGCACCGCACTTATAAAAATGACATTCCCCCGTATACTGGTTCAGCTCCATCAGATCCAGAGATACTGTCCGCTCTTCTTCCCGGTTCATAAAAAAAAGCTCATTGCATGCCCGGATACAATCCCGCAGAGGCAAAGAAGATTCTATGTACTTTTCCACCAGAGACAATGTTCTTTCACTGTCCTCCCCCGCCAGTACGCCGCTTCCCATGCCATCCGCGATCGCCGCCAGATATGTCCCGTCTCCGAATTCCCGCAGAATATAGTTATCTCCGGACACCTCTTCCCCCTCTTTTGTTGCCTTTGCAAAACCACCAAAGATCCGATAAGTCACTTCTTCCTGAAAACAGACGACTACAGGTTCACTGTGAATATAAGCATGTCCTCCCACGGGCAGCATCGATTTATGCGTGATTTCCGACAAAAGATCTGCTATTTCCATTACATCATAGTAACAGCGGTTCTCGGACTTTACGACCATTCCGATCTCCAGATATCCGTTCCGGTTGCTTGTCCGGTAAAACTCCAGGACACTGATCCCCTCTTCCTTTAAAAGCTTCACGATCCGTTTCTTCTGCCGCTCACAGACAGCGGATCCGGCAAATTCCGTCCCGGCCAGATTTTCCAGCTGCTTTGAAGTATCCATGACAAATCCTGCAAAAATAGTTGTATTTTCCCGCTCCTGCTCGCGCAGCAGCAAAGAAGACCTGGGCAGACATGCTTCTTCTGCTCCCTCGGTTCTTTTCTGCCCTGCTTTATATTCCTGTGCGATCTCCTGTAAAAGCTGTGCGTATCCGATCAGGCGACTTCTGGTATATGTTTCGATTCCTTCTTTTCTTCCCATAGGTCAGACTCCTTTTTCTCTTTTCGGAATCTTAGTATACAGCATGGGCAGTTCAAAATTTGTCAAAATGTGGTGGGCACTTGTTTTTTCTTATTCACAACAGAGACGAGATACGCTCTGCGAATCTCGCTCTGATCAGCAGTCGTCAAATGCACCGCACAAAAGTGTGCATTTTCCTCGTCGCCATAACAAAATAAGCAGAAGCCGATTTATCAGCTCCTGCTTACTTTGTTGTCTTAAATATGATCTCTCCATTATGAACAAGTCCCAGCTTTTCTTCTGCGATCTCTTCCACATAAGAATCTGTCTGGACATATTTTTTCAATTCTTCCAATTCCTCGGCTCTTGCTTCCTCGTCTGCTATCTGCTGCTTGAGCTCCTCCTGTCTGACAACGTATTGATCCTGTTTTTCCTTCAGCTCCACACACTTGATGGAAACCATCAGCATCAACACAATGACAACCGTCGAAACCAAAAACAAACCAGACCGATTCTGCCGCCTTCCCCGATACCTTCTACGGCTCATCGCTATTCCCCATTTCTAACTGGTTTTTGTGTTTACATAAAGTTATCTTACCTTCTTTTATGTTAGCCGTCAACTTCTTTTTTAGCCTGTTTCTTCCACTCTTAACAGCCCGCAAACCCTTTAAAACTGGGCGTTTTACAAAGTTTAGTGGGATGCTCAGAATACGCACCACTATATCTAGTATGCGACGTATAACTGTTGACATAAAATTTACCAAAAAATCCCTGAAAATTTTTTTATAAAGAAACATACCGGTAGCAAGACCGAACACGGCAAACCAGCGCAGCGTTCCTGCATTCATACGATACAGCAACGAAAAAATGACGATCCCCGCAAAAAGCCAGAACAAAAGATCCTCGATCGCAACCAGAACAGATCCATGCGGCAGTACACGTCTTACAATTCTGATCTGATCGTAAATAAAAGTGATCACAGCCCCTGTTACAAAGCAGAACAACCAGAAAATACCCTGATCTATCACTTCCGCACTCATTATTTAAACAATCTGCCCAAAAAGGACTCTCCCTTCTCCCCATACTGACCGGCATCTGAATAAGTGAATGAGTCGATCTGCCCCTCGATATCCACTTCTCCGCGCTCTAATGTCAGACGGTTTACGTGCAGATCCTTCCCCTTGATCATCAGCATGCCCTGATCTGTTTCCAGCAGGATCTCTGCCAGATCAAAAGAGAGCACATCCGCCACGCCGCTGACCATACATGTCCTTCTGTTTGTCAGCATGACTTTATGTGCTCTCTGCTTTGTCGCCATATTCTCTTCCATGTCATTCCTCCCATATAAAATCATCTTAAATGATATATAGATACTGACAAAAGCTTTTCATTACCGCCTTCATCCCGCTATCATTTTTATTCAATATATGTGAGGATTTTCAGTTTATTACTACAACAGTTTAAACATTTCCTTTGCTTCTTCCTTCCGCACGGTTTCCTGTACGGAAAGTACTTCTGCTTTGACATCTTTATTGCCGAAGTTGATCGTGATCACATCGCCGGCCTTCACTTCCGTACCTGCCTTTGCGACCTTGTCATTGAGCATGACACGTCCTGCGTCACAGGCATCGTTTGCAACGCTGCGGCGTTTGATCAGTCTGGATACTTTTAAATATTTATCAAGTCTCATGTTGTTTCCTCTTTTCTCATTATTACTTCTGTCCCATTGCTGCATCAGCTTTACCATGATTACCTATCTTACAACGCAGACGAGATCAGCGCAAGAGGGAAGAAACTGCCCGGCGTCCGAAAAAGCGCGGATATATATTTTTATACCGATAAATACTCAGTACAATGCCCATCAGCGTATAAGATAATAAAATATTGCCGCCGCCTGCTGACAGGAAAGGAAGTGAGGTCGCACAGGCGGGAAACAGTCCGAGATTGATCATAATATTCAGTCCGGTCTGTGTCAGGAAAACCGTTCCGCATCCACAGCCCATCATGAAGCCAAGCTCATTTTTCTGATGCAGGGCTGCACCAAATACAAGCACAAGCAGGATACCAAGAAGACAGCAGAGCAAAATGCCGGCCAAAATACCATATTCCGACCAAAGATACGTGAAAATATAATCCGCATTCAGATCCGGCAGTTTCGCACCTGCCTGCTGATCCATAGCACCGATCCAAGTTAGCGAATGATAACTTTCCCGGAGTGCTGCAGTCACGTAACCGGCTCCGCCTCCTCCTGTCGCAAAAGTCTTCAGCCGCATAATCTGGTAAGGCGCAAGCATTTGTAATTTGTAGAGCAGGAAAAGCCCCAGTATGGGAAGCAGCAGTACAACAGACCACAAAGCGGTCAGCACCTTCCATTTCGAAACTTTGAACCATCCCTTTGCCACCGCAAGCGTCAGTACAACAGATAAGCAGATCGCAAACGAGAATGTCATGGAAATGCTGTTTGCCCGCCCCAGGATCACTACCGGTAAGAGCATCCAGATCAGGCTCTTCAAAAGCCCTCGATAGCCCTGTCCATAATACTGGTACAGGATCGCTCCGTACAATGGTACATAAATAAATCCGAGAAACGGAGAAGAAATGTGATAACTGCCTATTGTAATATAGTAAAGACTTCCATTGGCCATGCTGCCAAATAGGACAGCATATCCCCCAACAAGCAGTATCGCTGCGCCGATCCACCTTGCATATGCGGCGATCCGTGTATAATCCACATACTGCACAATGCTCATCAGTACGATACCGGTCATAACAAAGAACACATATTGTGTTCCATCCATATAGGATGTACCATCTCCCAACTGTCTGCTGATCTCCATCTGCAAAAAGATACCAATCCCGCTGATCAGCGCCACAAATGCCAAAAGTCCCCAAGCGGTCTGCGGCTTATGGACAGTATCCAGAGAGATGCCTGCCTGCACGGGATCTCCCATATCACGTACTGCTGCTGCCCTCGCTTCATCCGGGCTCATACCGTTTTTCAGATTCTCGGCGATCTGGTCCTCTATATGTCCCCTGATCTCTTCTTCTATAAAAGGACGCGCCTTTTTGCTGCGGATCTGTGATAATAATTTTTCTAAATATTCATCCATAGTTACCCTCCGCTATCCTTGAAAAGCCAGCACGTTTGTCACGGCGGAAGCATATTCCTGCCATTCTTCCGTCTTTTTGGCAAGCTCCTGCTTTCCCTTTTTCGTAATGCTGTAATATTTTCTGACCTTTCCCGCATATTCCTGTTCGTAAGCGGTAAGTAACCCTTTTTCCTCCATGCCATGCAGGAGCGGATATAAAGTACCTGCCTTAAGTTCAAATACATTCCGGGATTTCCGGCGGAGTGTGTCGATCATCTCATAGCCATACATATCCTTCTCTTTTAAAAGCCCCAAAAGCAGCATTGTCATACTGCCTGATACAAGTGATTTTTCTACTGCCATTTTTGTACTCCTTTCTCATTATATAGATTGTCGATATATCGGTTATCTATATATTATATCGACCATCTATCTATGTCAAGGGCGGATTTTATTTGTAAGAAGAATCTTGAAATGATAAGATGCATATGCTATAGTAAAGCTAGCTAAGAAATGAAATGAAAGTGTGTATGCACAAACGAAGCCCCAACAGATTGCCGTCTGTTGGGGCTTCTTCTCTTTTTATACGGTAGAGCATCCGCAGGCTAATTGTCGCTATCGTTACCGCCTAACCACTTGCATATGTAGTAGCTGACTACACCTGCCATAACGGAAACAAGAAATGAAATGAATATTTCCATGTATGCACCTCCCTTCTGTTGCCAGAATGAGATGCGACAACGTGAACATTATAACATAGCCACATACAATTTATGGCATCTATGCTACATCTATACTACCTTATACTTTCCCTCCAATTTCCCCTGCGCAAAGTCAATGACATTCTGCGCGGCAATTTCATTCATGCGCACAAAGTTTTCCATTGTATAAGATGCTGTATGTGGGGTCAGGATGACATTCGGCACATCGATGAAAACAGAGTCCGTACAAGGCTCGTGCGGAAATACATCAAGTGCTGCGCCGCTTAAATGTCCGTTTAACAGATATTTTTTGAGGGCATCATTGTCTGCCACAGGACTTCTGGCAATATTGATGAAATAGCTGCCTTCCTTCATCTGTGCAAATTCTTTCTCTCCGAAGAATTTTTCTGTCTGCTTTGTCAAAGGAATATTGGCAGATACGTAGTCACTTTCTGCCAGCAGCTCCTCCAGCGGTCTGTAACTTGCGCCATAAAGCCCTTCCCACTCCGGTTTCGGATGTCTGCAATAATAGAGCACATGCATATCCATGGCATTTGCCCTCTTTGCGATCTCTTTGCCGATTCCGCCAAAGCCGACCAGTCCGATTGTTCTTCCTTTCGCGCCCGGATGCATACATCTGTTCCAAAGTCCTTCATGCATATCCGCAGATTGTGTATGCAGGCTTCTCGCAAAATATAAAATATATGCCAGCACATGCTCCGCAACTGCCGCTTCTACCTCGCCTGTCGTTCTTGCAAGTGTAATACCGAATTTCCGACAGGCAGCAGTATCAACGGAATCATAACCGATGCCTCTCCTTGAGATCAGCTTCAGCTTCGGGCAGCGGGAGAGCAGATGCTCTGTATAAGGCTCCAGCCCTGCGATCACAACCTCCGCGTCTTTAATTCGTTCATAAAGCTCTTCTTCTCCCGCTCCAACGCCAAATTCATGATCCTTACATTCTTCTATTTCATATCCTGCCTGCTTTAGTTTCTTGATCGCCGCTCTGCTCCCAGCGTCAAAATTCCGTGCCACAATGACAACCTTCATTTTGTTACTTCCCTTCTATGGATTTCTTCTGTCTGTTCCATTTCTTTTATATCCCTGTCCCATCAGGCAGTCAACTATTATTTCGATACCTGCCACTTTCTGTACCGGCAAGTCTTTAAAAGTCCTCCTATTGACATATGTATTAGAGACTGCTAACTTATATATGACAAAACTAACTTGCTTTGGTCGCGTTAGCGAAATACCATGATACAGATAGGAGTCAGCTATGAATCAAACAAGGAATTTCAGAAGAGAATATAAAGCTTTTATACAGAAATATCCCTACAAAACGATCGACGTGAACGGGATCAAAGTCAGATACCAATATGGCGGAAAGAAAGACGCACCTGTCCTTCTCTTTTTCCATGGACTGGAAATGCAGGAAATGTGGACAGCTTATGCGATGCACTATGAAAAGGACTATCGATTTTTGAACTATGAATATCCGCTTCATACCGCATCCATTGATAAACAGATGGAATTTGCCTATGCGCTTTTGCAGAAGCTTTCCATCAGCCGGGTCATTTTGATTGGTGCAAGCGATGGCGGTATCCATGCACAGATGTTTGCCAAGAAATATCCTGCCATGGTACAGGGCATGATACTGATGACAACTCTGACTTTAGATTCCGATTATTGCCGACATATCAAAAAAGAATGGTTGACCTGTCCGATCCTTTTAACCACACTTCGTCTGACCCCGGCAAAAAAGGAAATGCAGCTTCTTTTGAAAAAATGCGATGGCTTTTTAACCTGTGAATCACCGGAAGATCAGGCATATGGCAAAACCTTTTATGAAACGGTCGCCTCCGATCTGCATTATAAAGAAAAATTTATCCATAGCGTAAAGGCTGTCAATGAGCTGAAAAACTGCAAGCTCTTTACAGAAAGCGACTTTGCCTATCTGCGTGGCAAGGTGCAGGTTCTGCTCCCGGAGCATGACATTTTCACAAAAGAGGATCAGGACAGACTGGCTGCTCTTTTCAGACCTTTAGATGCACAGATTCTGTCTGTTCCGGGCGGTCATGTCGGCTTTATTGTACAAGCAGACGCTTATCTGGAAAAAATGGATGCATTTCTGGAAAGTCATATTTTAGAAGACTGATCTCTACATAATTTCCCTTCTGTTTTCATATACTAGTCCATGAAGAAACGGATCTATGCCATGTGCACGACATGGCATAGCAGCAGGAGGAGATCCATGATGCGTAAGAAAATTGACTGGAAAAATCTGATCACAGCGGTCGCCATCCCACTTGCTGTAGGAGCTGCCAGCGCATGGCTGACAAAGGATGGCATGAAAGCCTTTGCCTTTGTAAATAAGCCGCCGCTTACTCCACCTGACTGGTTATTTCCGGTCGCATGGACGCTGCTCTATATTCTGATGGGTATCGCTTCCTATCTTGCAGGCATGGAAAAGCCTTATTCCGGTGCCTTGTTTTTGTATGGACTGCAGCTCATTTTTAACTTCTTCTGGTCTATCTGGTTTTTCGACAAAGGCTGGTATCTTTTTTCCTTTTTATGGCTGCTCTGTCTCTGGGGACTTATTCTCGCGACCATGGTCTCCTTTTACCGCATCAAAAAACCGGCTGGTTACCTCTTGCTTCCTTATCTGCTCTGGGTAACCTTCGCCGGTTATCTGAATTTCGGTGTGTATTTATTGAATTAAATTGTTGTCATTGTAACTATTCAGAACCACATTCGCAAAATCGCATCTTACGATGCTTTCCTTTTGCTCGTTAATGACCTCGCTCATGCAAAATCTGCTTCGCAGATGAGCGAGGCTGCATCATGCATCTTCGATGCATGACATTATGAGGTTACTTCGCCATATAAATCCGTAAAATCTGCCCATAAATGGTCAGCTTATTACGGATTTGCATGGCTCTGAATAGTTACATATTATTATGCTTCTGGAATGCAACTATATAGTAAATGATCGTCACTGTCAGCGCTCCCACAAATAGAATAATAGAAGCCCAGCCCGCATCTTTTCCCCGGTAAATGCTGATCGTGAGAAACAGGGTAAATACGCTGATCTCCAGCTCCATCCATGCGATCATGGATATCATATCCTGTAATGCCCTGACCGCATTTTGCGGTTTCAGCTTTGACGGCGTATTCCACATGGTTGGTGGCATAACATGCATGATCAGACTGGTCATGCCATTGCAGATCAGCATGATAATGGGAAGCATCAAAAGAGTTCCCGGAGAGCCATATCCATCGATCTCGCCGCTCATCGTAAAATGCGTCGGTATCTCGTCCGGTAAAGTTGCCATACCAACGATCGCAATGATAAAGCATACAAGCAAAAGTACATAGGACAGGATCTCCAGCACAAGATGCCTTTTTGTCATATATGGCTTGTTCATGTTTACACCCCTTTCCTACTATGGCTGCAGCATCATAAACCTATCAGTAATGAAATAATCGCAGATTGCATCAATGTATATCAAGCTCCGGTGGTACATCCAGCTCGGTTGATACATATTTTCCATCTTTTTTACGCTGTCTGACACATTCGGAAAGCAGATATTCTATCTGTCCGTTGACAGAACGGAAGTCATCTTCTGCCCATGCGGCAATATCGGCATATAGCTTTTCCGAAAGACGCAGCGGAATCTGTTTTTTGGCAGCCATCAATAAAGACTTCCCGAATTTACGATGGGCTGCGCATCATGGTTGCCGCACAAAACAACTAAAAGATTTGATACCATGGCTGCTTTTCTCTCCTCATCCAGTTCAACGACCTGTTTCTGACTAAGCTGCTCAAGAGCCATTTCCACCATACCGACAGCGCCGTCTACGATCATTTTTCTTGCATCTATGATAGCAGATGCCTGCTGACGCTGCAACATAACAGAGGCGATCTCCGGTGCATATGCCAGATAGGTGATCCTTGCCTCAACGATCTCAAGCCCTGCATCATTGACCTTGCTCTGGATCTCATCACGGATCCTTGCTGCGACGATCTCGGCGGAACCTCTCAGGCTTCCTTCATCTGCCTGCCCGTCACCTGTCGTATCTACATTCGGTGCCACATCATATGGATAAATCCGCACAATATTACGAAGTGCGCTGTCGCACTGCAGAGATAAATATTCTTTGTAGTTATCTACGTTAAATACTGCTTTTGCGGTGTCTGTCACACGCCAGATCACGGCAATTCCAATCTCGACCGGATTACCGAGACAGTCATTGATCTTCTGTCTGCCGTTGTTCAGTGTCATTGCCTTTAAAGAAATCTTCTTTCCGGAAGCTTCTGCTACAGAAATTGCTGCGCTCTCTCCGGAAATATTGAGTGTTGTCTTGGCTGTCTGGATATCACCGGACTGTGCCAGCTTTGTCGCTGCTGCAGGATTGATCGCACTGCAGAACGGATTGACAAAATAAAAGCCTGCTTCACGGATCGTACCGACATACTTACCAAACAATGTCAGCACAAGTGCTTCCTGCGGCTTTAAAATACGCAGACCGCAAAGCGGAATCCACGCGATCGCTGTTACGACAATGCAGAGAACCATCATGACAAGTGTGCCCGTACGCGGATAGTTTTCATAAGAGATCGCGAAAAGCACGATGCCCGTGATCGCCAGCGCATAAACTAAAAGCTCTGCCAGCAGAACTACCATACCGTTTTTCTTTGTTGTGTAAATTTTTTCATTCATAGGAAATACCTTCCTTTCTATTTGATATCATCATGATATCACTTTGTATTTATTTGTCAATAAATATTTTTTCAGAACCATCATGCAATCCTCTACAGCAATTTCCAAAAGAAAAAAGACGGGAAAACCCGCCTTTTCATGTCCTGTTATCTGACTTCTTTCTGTTCCTGTTTATCCTTTTCTTTTGATCCGCCGTGTTCCATTTTCCATCCCCATATGCCTGCAGCGATCACTGCAAGACCCATGAGACCGGCAAAAATATTTTCCGCCATTATGATAATCCTCCTTTTCAGACATCATTCATGCGGTAACCGACTCCCAGTTCATTTAATATGTATTTATATTCGCCCGGCTTTTCTCCGAATTTTTTTCGGATATTTGCCATGTTGACCTGCAATTTTTTTACGCTGCCATAATCGGAATAACCCCATACCTTTTTGATGATCTCCGCATAGGTAAGTACTTTTCCCGCATGCAGCGCCAAAAGCTGTACAATATTATATTCTGTCTGTGTCAGTTTGATCTCTTCTCCCGCGATTGAAACCCTTCTTGCATCATATTCGATTTCCATGTCATACAGAGAAAAAGATTCCCGCACGCATTTACCCGTACCCTGAAAACGGCTGTTCCGAAGTGTTGCACGGACTCTTGCCAGAAGCTCCGCTGTCCCGAATGGCTTTGTCACATAGTCATTTGCGCCGAGATCCAATGCCTCCACCTTATCAGACTCATCGGTTCTGGCTGACAGAACAACGATCGGTGTATCATTTTTTGCCCTGATCTCCCGAATAACATCAACTCCATCCATATCGGGCAGTCCCAGATCCAGAATGACAAGATCCGGATTATGCGAAAAGAACATCGTCAGACCGTTCTTTCCGTTCTGTGCAAAAATAACCTGATAATCATTCGTCTCAAAGATCATTTTCATAAAATTGCAAATATTCTTTTCGTCTTCTACTACAAGAATTTTATAGCTGTTCACTTAAGCTGTCCTCCTCATCAAGCGTAAATCGGAAGATGCATCCGCCTTCTTCCCGGTTTTCCACGGAGATCTCACCATCATGTGCCTTAATAATAGATGCACATACCGCAAGTCCGATTCCCATGCTCTTTTTATTATGATCCACGGGAGCATCCTTGATCTCAAAATAATCTTTGAAAATGCTCTTTAACCGTTCTCTGGGAATGCCACAACCATTGTCGGTGATCTCAAAAACAACTTTTCCGCCTTCCGTATGAACCGTCAGGGAAAGCTCTGTCATTCCCTGTGCATGCTGCACAGCGTTTTCCAGAATATTGATGATAACCTGCTCGATCAGCACCGCATCCATCGGAATACTGATAAATTCATCCGGGATTGACACGGTTACTTTCTGGTTTGGATATCTTTTCTTAAATTTCACCAGCACAGAGTTGATCAGCTCTTCCAGTACAACGGAATTTTTTTTGAGCCTGACACCTCCGTTATCAATTCTTGTAATGGACAGAATATTTTCAACCATATTCATGAGCCATTGCGTATCTTCTCTGATACCTGTTGTAAGCTGCAGGATCTGCTCTTTTTTCAGATGATCATAATTTTCTATGATCGTCGTACTCGAACCATAGATCGTTGTCAGCGGCGTTCTGAAATCATGTGATACTGCACGAAGCAGATTACCGCGCATTTTTTCCTTTGCGCTCTCTGCCCGCACTTTTTCCTGCCATTTCAGCTGTGTCATTACAGTACTTGTCATGATCGTGATGATCAGCATGATCAGTGCGGATATGATGTTTTCCGGTATACTGAAGTTAAATGCAAAATATGGAAATGCAAATACAAAGTTCAGCGCCAGAACACTCAGGATTGACGCAACAATACCGTAAACATATCCTTCTGTTACACGCGAAACAAGAAATACTGCAAGTGCCATGATCGCAGGCGCTACCATATCAATCGCAAGATAGTGCTCTATGATAATGCAGACAAGCAGACATAAAGACGGTATCAAAACCGTTTTCAGTATGTTTTTTCTTATGTTTTTGTTCATGGTGGCCTCCCATACAATACATTATAAATAGTTACCGGTTAAGAATCAGCAAAGGATGCTTTGCATTCAAAACTGCGGTATGTTATGATTTTCCGGTAGTGCAATATCCGTAAAGATAAAGGAAATAAAGGAGAAATTTTACAAATGATTAAAAATATATTGTTTGATGTTGGAAATGTACTGCTTGATTTTGATCCGGAGCGGTTTTTAAAAGAGGCGGGCTATACAAAGGAGCAGCAGGAAATTGCCATGCGCTGTGTATTTACGCATCCACTGTGGGATCAGCTTGACAAAGGAACGGTCATGGAAAAAGAAGCCCTGCAGGAATTTATCAAGGCAGATCCTGCGCAGGAAGCTCTAATCCGGGAAATCGCCGGGCGCACAAAAGAAACTCTTTTCCCACTTTCCTATGCGGATGACTGGGTAAAATCCTTAAAGGCACAGGGGTATCCTGTTTACATCCTGTCTAATTACGCCGGGGAATTATATGAAAAAACAAAGCACCTTATGACATTTTTACAATACGTGGATGATGCTTTGTTTTCGTATCAATGTAAAATGATCAAGCCTGACCGTGAAATTTATGCCTATGCCTGCGAAAAATTCAATATTTTACCGCCGGAAACTGTTTTCATTGATGACCGCGCCAAAAATATCGCCGGCGCAAGGGAGTTTGGGCTGCAGGCACTGCAGTTTACCTCTTACGAAGAAACCTCCGCCGGGCTTCGTGCACTACTTGGCAAATGAAATTCCCATTATGCCTGATGTCAGCGAGCTTCCCGCTATCTACTGTAAACATATCGGTGATCAAATAGTGGGGGAATGCCACCTGCATACAGTTTAGTCAATTGGCAGGCGGAGAAGCTGCCAGCTCAGATCGATCATTTCCTGCTTTTCCATAGAATTTTCAAAAATAATCTTCTGCTCCCGTTTTTCTGCGTGGAGCAGATTTTTTTCTCCCAGACGTCTTTTCAGCTCTTTTGCCGTTCCCATACTGCCATCAATGATCTCAATCCTTCTGTTGCCCAGAAACTCCCGAAGGTGTGGTCTGAGGAACGGATAATGGGTACAGCCGAGCACGATCGTTTCTGTTTTGTCTGTTATGTAAGGAAGCAGATATTTGGAAAAGTAAGCATCCAGAAACTCGCCGTCCAGATGTCCTTCCTCGACAAATTCCATCAGTCCCGCACATGGCACGGGAATGATATGCGCCTGCTCTTTATACAATCCGAGCAGATTGTGAAATTTCTCCTGCCGGATCGTCATAGGGGTTGCCAGCACTAAGATCTCGCCGCCCTTATACTGGCTGACTGCAGGCTTGATCGCCGGTTCGATCCCGACAAGCGGAAGATCAGGGTACATCAGCCGCAGATCCTTTACAGCCGCACTTGTCGCCGTGTTGCAGGCGACCGCCAGTCCCTTGATTCCCCGTTTCATCAGATTTTCCACCACATGAAAGGTCAGCTCTCTGATCTTTTCCCGGTCTTTCACGCCATATGGCGCGTTTTTGGAATCCCCGAAATAAATAAAATCTTCATTTGGCATGATCTGCACTGCTGCCTTCAGTACGCTGATCCCGCCCAGACCGGAATCCATAAATCCGATCGGCAGTTCTTTTTCTTTGTTTTGTTCCATTTTTGTGTCCCTGTTTTGTTTCTATGATAATTTTAGCAGATATTACTTGCTTCCCTACGATATCCACGAATTGCTCCGCAGCTACGCTGCTCTCGCAATTCTGCAAACATTCGGAATTCGCAGATTTGCCTTGCAAATCGCTACTTCCTCATGTTTGACGGGTATCAAATACAAAAGCGCAATCATACAAGTATGATAGCTTTTGTTTTTGATACCCTGATATCGTTATTATAAAATCATATTTCATGCGGTGCAAGCACATGCTGCATATCCGCCGGCATTGGGGCGGTAAACTCCATACGCTCCCCGGTGATCGGATGCGTAAAACTGATCTTATGCGCGTGCAGCGCCTGTCTGTCGATCAGCTCCTTATCCGGGTTATACAGATAATCGCCGATCAGAGGATAGCCCAGATATTTGAGATGCACGCGGATCTGATGCGTCCTGCCCGTCTCCAGCACAAGCGCGAGCAGGCTGTGTCCGTTAGCCTCCGCTACCACACGGTAATGCGTTACCGCTCTGTCTCCGTGTTCAAAATCTATCATACGCTCCAGGCATGAGCTTTCTTTCCGTCCGATCGGCGCATCGATCACACCGGCAGACGGCGTTACCTTACCTTTTACGATCGCATAATATTCTCTGCTGATCCCCTCTGCCTGCTCTCCCTGCAGGGATTTTGCCGCAACCTGCTGCCCCAGGATCGCACCGCTTACCATATGCTTTGCCACGATCGTAAGCCCGGATGTATCTCTGTCCAGCCTGTTGATACATCGAAATACAAAGGGCGTATTTTTCTGCCTGAAATACCACGCCAGCGCATTACCCAGTGAATTATCATAATTATGCAGTGATGGGTGGATGGGCATGCCCGCAGCTTTATTGATCACCAGCAGATCTTCATCCTCATATACGATATCCAGCGGCAGTTCCACCGGAAGGATCTGCTCGGAGCCTTCCGTTTCACATATCGTGATCCTGAGCGCATCGCCATCCTGCAGAATGTAATTCTGGTAGACAAACTTTCCGTTTACCTGCACACTTTCCGGATCCTTTTTCAGGTTGATGAGATTTTGTGTGGAAAAACCTTTTGTTTTCAAAAAGCCACTCACCTTCTGCCCGGGCATCGGATTTGTGATCTTGTAGGTCAGTGTTCGTTCCATTGTTGTTCTTTCTATTAGTATTTTGCATTTTGCTTCTCTTACTTGGTTTTATGAGTTTGGAATTTCATTATACCACCACATACTGCTGTCTGGGGGAAATTCATACTTTTTCTCTATTTTGTTCCTTTTGGTATGAAATTTATCCCCTGACTGAAACATCCTGTGATAAAACAAACGGGGCTTCGCGATCGCGAAGCCCCATAAATCATTTTAAACATATAACAAACACATAGCATAACAGCATAAGCTGTTACATACTTATTACATGCTATCCTACAGTCTCTTTAACAGCTCTTCTCTCTGTGCTTCAAAGCCCGGTTTGCCAAGGAGAGCGAACATGTTCTTCTTGTAGCTTTCAACGCCCGGCTGGTTGAATGGGTTTACACCGAGGATGTAACCTGATACGCCGCAGGCGAACTCGAAGAAGTAGAATAACTGTCCTAAGTAGAACTCGTTTACTTCCGGTACGTTAACCTTCAGGTTTGGAACCTGTCCGTCTGTATGAGCAAGGATTGTACCGTTCATAGCTGATTTGTTGACGAAATCAACTGTCTTTCCTGCTAAGTAGTTCAGTCCGTCAAGATCAACCGGTTCTTCACCGATCGTGATCTCTTCACGGGACTTCTCGATCTCTACAACTGTTTCAAACATGGATCTTGTACCATCCTGGATGAACTGGCCCATAGAGTGAAGATCTGTGGTAAGATCTACGCTTGACGGGTAGATACCCTTCTGATCCTTACCTTCTGATTCTCCGTATAACTGTTTCCACCACTCAGCTACATAGTGGAAGCTTGGCTCATAGTTTGCTAAGATTTCAATGCCTTTGCCCTTGCGGTTCAGTGCATTACGGACTGCAGCATATTTGAGGGCATCGTTTTCTTCGTATGGAAGATTTAATGCGTTTTCTCTTCCGCTTGCAGCACCTTCCATTAACTTGTCGATATCTGCACCTGAAACAGCGATCGGCAGAAGACCTACTGCTGTCAGAACTGAGAAACGTCCACCGATATCATCCGGAACAACGAATGTCTCGAAGCCTTCTTCTGTAGCAAGACCCTTTAAGGATCCCTTTGCTTTATCTGTTGTTGCGTAAATTCTCTTAGCTGCTTCTTCTTTGCCGTATTTCTTTTCCATCATTTCACGGAATACACGGAAAGCGATTGCAGGCTCTGTTGTTGTACCTGATTTGGAGATCATGTTGATAGAGAAATCTCTGTCGCCGATGACATCCATTAAATGCTTGATATAAGTAGAGCTGATAGAGTTACCTACAAAGTAGATTTCAGGAGTCTTACGAACTTCCTTCGGAATCATGTTGTAGAAGCTGTGACGCAGGAATTCGATCGCTGCTCTTGCACCAAGGTAAGAACCGCCGATACCGATGACAAGCAGTACCTCTGAATCGCTCTGGATCTTGGCTGCTGCCTTTTTGATACGTGCAAACTCTTCTTTATCATAGGCAACCGGAAGATCGATCCATCCTAAGAAATCATTACCTGCACCTGTTTTGGATACTAATGTTTCTTTTGCATCCATTGTGATCTTTTTCATTAAGTCAACTTCGTTTTCGCTTACGAAAGAAGTTGCTTTTGAGTAATCAAATGTAACTTTACTGCTCATTTTTTTCGCTCCTTTATGTTTTATTTCCAAACAGCTTTAGTGTAGCAAAAGAACGTGCATTTTGCAAGTATCTTGTCACATTAAGCTCTTTACATAGTCCTCTGATTTTTCCAGATCTTCTGCAATCTCAGCTATTGTTTTTCCTTTTTTTATCCAGCTGCTGATCAAATCCTGATCCCGTTTTCTCTCGCCCTCAGCTCTGCCACGCTGCTCGCCACGCTTTTCGCCAATTGAAATACCATCCAGCTTTCCCTGTTCATATTTTTCATCTATCTTCATTTCAATCGTCATATAGTTCTCCCTCCACTCGTCATCATCCCGGATCATTTCAACCTGATCCTGAATCTTTTCTGTGTAATGATCCGTTGTCAGACAATCACTATCTTTTTATTTCAGACGAATACATTATACTACCTGCTCATAATTTTATCTTCCACACGCGTCTTGTTTCTGCTATAATGCATTTTGAAGAAGTCTGTTTATGGCTTTTATATAGAAAGTAGAAAGAAGGGTTATCATGATATACAAAACATCAGGTACTTGTTCAAGTGCGATCAACTTAGAAGTAGAAGGCGACATTATCAAGTCCGTTTCCTTTACAGGCGGCTGTAATGGCAATCTGCAGGGGATTTCCAGACTGGTAGAGGGCATGAAGGTAGAGGATGCCATTTCCAGATTAAAAGGAATCCGATGCGGCTTTAAAAACACATCCTGTCCGGATCAGCTTGCACGTGCTTTAGAATCTCTGGAGGCTGCCAAATCATGAAAAAGATTGTCCTGACCGGCGGTGGAACAGCCGGACACGTCACACCAAATATCGCACTTCTGCCAAAGCTCCGCGAGCTTGGCTATGAGATCCATTATATCGGTTCTTATGACGGGATCGAGAAAAAGCTGATCGCAGACTTTGATATTCCGTATTACGGGATTTCGACAGGAAAGCTGCGCCGTTATTTCGATGTGAAGAATTTCACGGATCCGTTCCGTGTTGTAAAGGGCTTTTCAGAAGCGAAAAAGATCTTAAAACAGATCAAGCCGGATATTGTATTCAGCAAAGGCGGTTTTGTATCCGTTCCGGTCGTCCGCGCTGCTGCCAGCCTGAAGATCCCGTGCATCATCCATGAATCCGATATGACACCGGGTCTTGCAAATAAATTATGCATTCCGGTCGCGACAAAGGTTTGCTGCAACTTCCCGGAAACACTGCAGAATCTTCCGGCTGATAAGGCCGTTCTGACCGGATCTCCGATCCGCGGGGAGCTGACAAAGGGCAATAAGATCGCAGGTCTTGATTTATGCGGCTTTTCTGCCAATCAGCCTGTGATCATGGTCATCGGTGGCAGTCTTGGTGCTGCCAATGTTAACAAAGCAGTCCGTGATGCACTGCCTGCCCTGTTAAAGGATTTTCAGGTCGTACATCTTTGCGGACAGGGAAAAGTGGATAATCTGCTTCTGAATACAAAAGGTTATAAGCAGTTTGAATATGTAAAAGCAGAGCTCAAGGATTTATTTGCCATGGCAGATGTTGTCATCAGCCGTGCAGGCGCAAATGCAATCTGTGAGCTTCTTGCCCTGAAAAAACCAAACCTGCTGATCCCGCTTGTCAGCGGAAGCCGCGGCGATCAGATTTTAAATGCAAAATCCTTTGAAGCACAGGGCTTTTCCATGGTGCTTTCCGAGGATGATATTACAGAAACTGCTCTGACAGACAAAGTACATGAACTGTTCTTTACCCGTCAGACTTACGTCGATAACATGGAAAAGAGCAATCAGCTCGGTGCTATCGCAACCATTACGGGGTTAATTGAGGAAATAGTATGCGACGAATCTCACTAAATGAAGTAACAGATGACATGACTCTGGCAAAACCGATCTATCAGGGCACAAAGCTGATCCTGCAGACCGGCGCAGCAGAGCTTACCAAATATAAGGAAAAGCTGAATAATGTCGGTATTTTTTCCGTATATGTCAACGATCCTGTCTCTGATGATATCTCAGTTCCTGACGTGGTATGTGAACAGACCAGAGAAAAATGCAAGGCAACCTTGCGTCTTGTCTGCGATCACCTGCGCCAGCAGGGCAATTTTCATGAGCCGGAGCTGGATGAGATCGTAACTGCTTTATTCGATGAGATCTTCCAGAACAAAAATATCCTGATCTGTTTAAGCCAGATCAGCACAGCGGATGATGCCACCATGGTACATAGTATCAATACAACTATTTACAGCATCCTCATCGGTATTAAATCCGGTCTTCCCACACATGAGCTGAAAGAGCTTGCGGAAGGCGCACTCCTGCATGACCTCGGGAAGATCATTTTAAATGAGTCCATCTTATTAAAATCCTCCGCCCTCACACAGGAGGAATTTAATCATATTAAGCAGCATCCATCCCTGGGCTATGAAGCACTGGAGAAAAAGCATCTGCTTTCCGATGCTTCCCGCCTCATTGTCCTGCAGCATCATGAAAGGCTGGATGGCAGCGGATATCCCGCCGGTTTAAAAGGTGATGAAATCCACCCGTATGCACAGATCGTTGCCATTGCAGATGTCTATGATGCCCTGACAAGTGAACGCTGCTACCGGAAAAGCCTGAGCAACTACAGCGCCTGCAAGATCCTGCGGGAAGATGTCCAAAGCGGCAAGTTAAACAGTGCTTACTTAAGTGCTCTGCTTTCCAATATTGCAGTCTACCCAAATGGCATTGTCGTTTATCTTTCCGATGGGACACATGGCATTGTAAAAGCCCAGAATCCGGATCTTTTATATCAACCGGTAATCCGTATCATTGATGACAGAGATCCAGACGGAAAGATTTCTGTGTATGATCTGGATCTTGCCACCAGCTCAGATGTATCTATCATAGAACCATAGCACCGGAAATCTTCCTGTTTTCCGGTCGCTGCGCTTTCACACTTTTTGCTCTCTTTACCGCTCACTCATACCGGAGAGCTTCGATCGGATTGAGCTTTGCGGCTTTATTTGCCGGATAATATCCGAAAAATACACCGATAAAGATGGAAAATACCACAGAAAACACAATACTGGCAACAGCCATTTGCCGTTCCTTCATAAAAGCTCTTCCGGATCCCCTTTAATTGAATCATTGTCTCTTCCATATTACATACCACCCGGTCCGCCGGATCTGCCGGGACCACCACCCGGGCCTCCCATACTACCGCCGCGCATCCTGTTTCCGTTACTATCCATGATAAGTGATACCACATCGGAAGAAATTGTATCTGTCTGACTGCTGATCGGGATCTGTACCTTTGTGCCTTCCGATATTTCATCGGAGATCACCTGCACGTAATAATCACTTTCCACGCCTTTTTCGACCGTCAGCTTTGTACCGTCCTCAAGTGTCACATAATAACTGCCGTCCGCATCTGTTTCCACACAGTCATACGGAAGTGTGAGCGCATCCTTTGTGGATGTCAGCACAATACTCGTCTTGGCAGTCATACCTGAAACGAAATGTCAAGGACTTTTTAGTACCCCTACCATTCATTGCATGAAAAAAGCCACTGTAGATTTCTCCACAATGGCTCCAAAGTCATTTTTTATTCACTTTTGATTACCGGCAAACTCGTGCCCAAACTGGAATTTGGCGTTCCATCACTATTAGTTCAAAAGGATGTGCATCAGAAAACCAATTAAAACGCAAACAACAAATGTTGTCAACACAGTACCTATAACTAAAAGAATTTTTTGATAAGGACGTTTGCCTATTTCTCGTTGCTTATGAATATCATCCAAAAGTTTTCCCTCAGAAAATGCGACAATTTCTTTATAGGTTTGAACATCATTATCTTTTTTTACCTTTTCAACCTTAAAGGCAAAGTACATAGAGATTGCCCAAATGATTCCCCAAGGAATGAATGCCCAAACACCAAGCCACATAAATAGCGGAGCTGCAGAAACAGCAGTTGCAATTAGCATTATAGTGTAGGATTTTCCATAGCGATTCATCTTTTCAATTTCTTCTTTTTGAATTACATCTTTCATAACTTCAATATCTCCTTTGATTAGATTGTCAAGGGAAATTTGAAAGATTTCACTCAGTAATACCAAACTATTCACATCTGGATAGCTTTTATCATTTTCCCAATTTGAGATTGTTTGCCTTGAAACATAAACACGATTGGCTAACTCCTCTTGGGATAAATGTGCTTCCTGACGATGCATTTTTATTTGCTTTCCAAGTTCCATCTCGTCACCTCCTTGCATACTCATACTAATCGAAAGGTCTTATTTTCGCTATCAAAGTGCATTGACATCTATGTTTTCCGTGTGTCAAAGGTCTTTTACAGACCGTAAAATTCAAAGTTTCTGTTGCTTTCAATCTCTCCGCATGACTGAAAGTTTTGAGTGCCTTATATTTATCTAAATAATTTTTGCATCTGCTTCTCGAAGCTTTTTAAAATATTTTTCTTTATTCTTATTAAACATTGTTCCGATAGCTGATTCATTAAGTATTACACTATAGCCTTCTTTTATGGCCCCTAACGCAGTCAATGCTACGCACCCACCACCATCAACTCCTACGATTTCCACACATTCAATCTTATGTGCTTTTAAGAACTCATTAAGTTTAGGATTGCTAAATGCGTTTCCCTCATATTTTATGAAAACATAATCAGATATAACATGAAGATTGCTAACTAGTTCCACTTCTTCAGTTCCTTCATAAGCCTTAAATGGTGCAAGCTTATTTATTAAATTTTTCTTCATGATATTTTTGATATAAACAACCACATTACTTTCATTTGCGTCAATAACTTCGTTTACAGTTTGAATCAGAATTTCATTATCATATTTAAAGTATGTAGCGTGATTTTTTCCAACACATACATTCTGCATATCAATTACCAACAATGCTTTTTTCACTTTCTTTCCCTCCGTCATCTTCAAATTCATCTAATACTTTGCATTTTTATATGAAATCAATATATGTGCAGGTGCAAATAATAGCGATGCTACAATCAATAATACAGACCTGCTCATAATTCCACTAAAGATGAAAATTACGGATGGAATAATAGATAATGTCAATGCTTTAAAAATCGTATTATTTCTAAAACAAATAATCCATATCACACAATAAAGTATAATTAAAACGACATTTGCTATTAAATATATCGCAAAAGCTTCATCAGACCACCAACCGAACCAGGTTCCAGGAATATTGACAACCATAAATCCGAAACACCCAAATCTTCCTATCTGTTCTACAACTTCAACACCTTTATTATTCCACTTATTTTCAAAACCATCTTTATACTTTAATGTAAAAATAATATTGGGTACCATGATTACTGCTATAAATACTGCCCCAAAAATGTTTATCCACTCCATCATGTTCTCACCTTCAAATTCAAATTTGCTCTTTTCTTTGTTTTAACAATTTCATACCCAAACAAAATACAAATGCACCTAATATAATAAAAAATCCCCACACTATATTCCAGTACTGACTATTTACATCAAACATAAACAATAATAAATCATTCCACACTTTCAACTCAATTGCTATTGCAAATAAGTCGAACAATACATAGCTTCCGCCGAAAATGTATATCCATCTCCACCAATAATTATTCTTTATATTCTTACAGAATGTTGCTATCCCGCAAACATAAAGAAATGCCAAAATTCCCATCAGTACAAAATAGAATATACCTTTACTCTCCAATATCCCAATCCAAAAACCAGCATACGATGTTCTGTCAATTAATCCCCATATTCTATGTAAATGAAATAGTCCGAAGAACATAAAGAACCATGGTTCCCACTCATATATTTTCTTCACTTTTCCATCCCTCAAATTCAATTTTATTTCCAAGGTCGTATTTTCCCTGTCCACCCTTTTGCCTTCCAATATTCAACATCACGAGGATTAAATCCATTCTTCTGCATTAAATGCATAATCCAAAACATTACCTTGGTTTTTATCCCTGGTTTAACATTTCCCGAATTATGTATAATTTTCTTCGCTATGCTTGATGTTGTTTTGTCAATTACTCTTTTTTTCTTTTCGCTTACGCCGTTCCAATCGACCGCCGCAACACCTACTCCATATTTATATCTTTTAGCTACTCCCCAGAAAAACAAGCTGTCCATCATATCTTTATTTGTCGATTTCATACCAGCTCCAGCAGCTGTGGATATGCATACTCCTTGTTTCTTAAACATAGATTCTTCCGGACTATGCACCATCCATCTATATCCGTAATGGTCCAAAAAAGCCTTCATTGCCCCAGTCGCATGATATACATAAACCGGACTGGCTAAGATAATAACATTTGCTTCATCCATTGCATCAGTAAGAGGCTTTAGTTTTTCATAATGCGGACATTTTATCTCAGATTCAGTAAAACATTTTGTACAACCTACACAAAATTCTCCAAAATCTATTGGAAGAAAAAATTCTTTTATATTTCCACTAATTTTCTCTGCCAACATATGAGCAATATGATATGTTGAGCCTTTATGACTTTGACCATGTATAATTACTATCTTCATATTTTCTCCATTCGCTTCGTGAAATTCAAATTCGTCTCTCCGTTAAACACACCGGCTTACTGGAATTTGTGCATGTATCATAACTATACTATTTGCACTTTCCAATCCTACACGGAATCCATTCTACAGGTTCTCCTTTACCCTGAATCTTCTTTGTAAAATCTTGCACAGTTTCAAATTCATTCTCCATCAAACAAAATTTATTAAATCTCAATGTTTCCGATTCTTTATGCAAACTATTACATAAAAAGGAATGAAAACCACTAATATCCCAACCTAGAATATCATAGCCAAGTAGTTCATTACTATCTATTTCACCGGAAAAGAAATTATTTATTCCGCATGAACTTTCACTTAGTTCCTCTGTTAATATTTCATAATATTCTTCAGTTGTCGATACGCTAACAATCATACATTCGCTTGTAGTAAAATATTTTTCACGAATTTTTTTTGCATCCTCCAGATTCAAAAAGCGACCATCAATTGCTAAGCAACTTTCAAATATAGAATGTATGTCTTTCTGCAATTCAATGGCTTTTTCTTCAGTTATATTCCACTTTTCATGATATTCTATTCGTTCGTTTTTTCTATCATTGATAAAATAACAATATGTCAGATCAGGGTGTATACCCGAAAAACAACCACTTACAGATATTAGTTCATCACCTCTTATACCAAGAAAATTAGGAATATCTAATTTTTCACAAATATAATATCCCACAATTTTATACATTACTTCTACACCTCATTCTTTATCCAAATAATCTGTCCCCCATGCGATGTATTCGCTACAGCCATACACATTTCAATACTGTCCCATAGCGAATCTCCAACAACATCATATTGTTCATCACAACGGAATAGGTAAAATTCATTATTTTTATTAGGATACACACATATAGCAAGATATTTTACATAATGTGCAATTTCTCCATTATCCCAATATATTTCTCCAAAATTGTCATAAGGTGTATAATACAAAACTTCTGCACCATCAAGTATTTTAGGGAACATTTTTTAACTCCTTTAACAAATTGGTATCTCTGGCGAAACTTCAAATCTTCTGTTGCTTTCAGTCTCTGCTGAAGAATGAAAGTTACCTTCGCTTTACTATTTCTAATAGTTTTCTCACATAATCATCTGCGTGGTTTATTGAAAACTCTCCATGATACATATTAGGAAGAACTTGTACAAAACTATCCTGCAATTTTTCATGAATGATTTTAGCAGATTTTTTCATTGATTGCTTTTCTTTTTCTCCAACATAAATTTGAACGGTTGCTTCACACTCTCCAATGCCATCTTTTAGTGAATATACTGAGTTTTCCTGTAAAAAGGCAATCATATCACTCTTTCTAATAGCACAAGTATCTTTGTAATATTCATCAAACAAATTCGAATTTATTCGTAGTGATTTGAATTGCAATTTTGAAAACCACTTATACTTTATTAAGCCATAGCAACTTCCAAACGCCGGTTTAATCATAGAATATGTAAATTTTGAAGGTATCACAAGTACACTTTCCACTATTGCATACTTACATATATCTTTGCGTTGAGATAAAATTTCAAGCAAAATCTGCCCTCCAAGCGATAGTCCTCCCATCATTAAAACAGAACCGCCCAATTTGCTATTTACAAATTCTATAATATCCAAAGCATTATTCTCTATCGTTGTAAACTGCTTATCACATCCTGCATGACCATCTAATATAGGCAAAATCACATGATAATCTGTTTGAAGTCTTTCAGCAACCTCTTTGTAATTCCACTATGATAAACCGCCTCCGTGTAAGAGGATAATTACATCGCTGTTTTCTTTTCCATATTCTACATAATTCAACCTCTTTCACCTCGCTGTAAACTTCAAATTTTTTTATTATCCAAGCTCTAAATCCAGCCACCTAGCATTTGCCCAGCTACGCTCTTTTTTTGTAGAAACTCATCACTAAAACAAAAGATATAAGCTGACCTATTAATATTCTTATAATCTGCAAATTATCAGCTTCGTTGTTAGATATTACATGTAAAAGATTTGTTACAACAATATTATTGAACAAGTGATCTCCAATCCCCATCCATAGTGAACCTGTCATTTTATAAAGCACCGACCACTTTATGCTCATAACACCCGACAAAATAATATATCCAATTCCCATTACAAGTAAATTACCGAGAGATGAGTTGCCTTCTATATAGTCTCTCATAGGCATAACCCAATGCCAAACTCCGAATAATAAGGCAATAAAAAACACTATGCCTTTGAAACTCATTCTATTTTCAAGCAGACGAGAGAAAAGTCCTCGAAAAATCCCCTCTTCCATCCAAACATTTATAAGATTGAAAGTAATACAAAGTAAAATAAATCCAATTCCAGTTTGCTTAACCGCCTCACCGTTTAATGAAAAACCACTTGTATAAACAGAAAGCTGAACATTCCCATTCATACGATACAGCATATAAGAAATATCAGCACACAACTTAATATAGATTTTTCAAAGATTACTTTTTTCATTTTCATCACCTATACAACTTCATCTCTCAGTATTACTGAAAGTTTCAAGTCTTGATACTACTAATTATTTTTTCTTATAATATACACACCATAAATTGCGAGTAAAATATAAGACACAAGACAAGTTATTAAAGCTATTGCGGGGTACTGATTACTTGTTGAAAAACAAAACGGAATACCACATAGATTTATAGTTAAATGTAGTATGATTGGAACCCACAGGTTTTTACTTACAACATAAACTGCTCCAAAATAAACACCAAGCGCAGTTGCCCAAACGGTTTTAGCTATTACCGTTACAATTGGTTGTCCCAAAGCTCCAAAAATATGTCCTAAGCCAAATAATACAGAAGTAATTAAAATCGCATACAATGTTGCATTTTCTCTTTCTCCAAACCACTTTTCAATAATATTCTGTAATAAACCTCTCAAATACAGTTCTTCCATAATACCTACACCTATGTAGTACACAATGCCTTCAACAACAACTCTCCATATCGTTGGTTTATTATCGAATGGTGTCAATCCGATACAGAAAGCAATCGTAACTATGACGGTCGCAATTACCGTAGGTAATCCATATTTTTTTAGCCCTGATAATATTCCTTTAAACTGTAAACCCAACCACCAATCTTTGATAAAAATCTTTTTACACATCCAATAAATTGCAAAAGCCAATAAAAAATTCAACATCAAAGTAATGTAAATCGGATTGATGTCCTTAATTTTTACATTACAAAATAACGCTGCCGGCAAAGCAGACATTTCCATAAATGTCATTATAAGAGTTAATATAACTACCACTACTGTTGTACTTCTTTTTTTCATCATCTTACCACCAAATTCAAATTTTCGCTCTCATCGAACACACCGATTATATCACGAAATATACAATTTTTCTGCATGCTTTTTTACCTATGCAGTATGTTGCGTTCCCCTGACATCATTCTCAATCAGTCTCTTTATCTTGTCCTTCATGATTTCCTTTGCATCCTCATTGAAATGCACTCTCACAACATACATTGTGCCACCTATCTGCTTCCTGAGTGCTACCGGTGTGTGTGATTTTGTATTCTCCATTTTGTGTTCTCCGTTTTTGTTTGCCTGATAAGGAAGAGCCTCTTTCAGCTGACAACCGACCTTCAAAAACTCTTATTTGCTTGGCAATGCTCCAAATAAAATACCTTTTTCCTGAATTTCTTTTTCTCCTCCATGGGAACCTCCTCTTAATTTTTATAAAATGGTCATTTCAACACAAAATAAACTATCCAGATCATATCGGCCTTTTGTGTGCAGATTTGGAAATTTCTGTGTAAAATCCGTGATTTTCTGTTTGACATTTCTGATCTTTTGTGCAAGAATGGCTTCGGATTAAAAAGCTCGTAAAAAAAAAGAACCTCTGTTAAACGATTAAGTAAGGTTCCTGGGAGCTGTCATGAAGGAATTAACAAAAGGTAATCCGACAAAACTACTATTATTATTTTCTTTTCCCATTCTTCTGGGAAATATCCTGCAGCAATTTTATAATCTAGGCGATACGATCATTGTAGGACGGACACTCGGTATTTCCGAACTGGCTGCGGTCGGTTCCACGACTGCCATCGTCTCTCTGCTGTTCAGCATGATCAATGGATTTTGCATCGGTTTTTCTATTCTGACTGCCAATGCATTTGGAGCCAAAGATGAAAACAGGATCAAAGAAACGATCGCAAAAAGTATCGTTTTGATGTTTCTGATCACAATTACCATGACCGTTCTGGGGCTTATCTTTATCAGACCGCTTCTGACCGTTTTACATACCCCTGCGGATATTATGGAAGATTCCATTGCTTATATCCAGGTGATCTTCCTCGGCCTGATCGTAACTGCTGCTTATAACCTGATCAGCAATATGCTGCGCGCCCTCGGAGACAGTGTTTTTCCGCTGATCGCACTTGCGATCTCCTCCACCTTAAATCTGGGGCTTGACCTGTTCTGTATCAAGGGGCTTGGACTTGGCATCCGCGGTGCAAGCATTGCAACCGTCATCGCCCAGCTCATTTCTGTGATCGTCTGCCTTGTCTATGTCATCCGGAAAATTCCGTATATGCATATCAGACCGGAGCATTTCAAATGGAATGGAAAGGCTGTTACGGATCTTCTGACCTCAGGCGCCGGAATGGCTCTCATGTATTCGATCGTCGATATCGGATCCATTATCCTGCAGAGTGGTATCAACTCCCTTGGTACGAAGGTCATAGCCGCACATACTGCTGCCCGTAAGATCTTCTCCTTCTCCATTCTGCCGATCTCCACGCTGGCTGCTTCTCTGGTTACCTTTACCAGCCAGAATACAGGCGCCGGAAAACCGGAAAGAGTCCGTGCAGGCATAAAATCAGCGACCATCCTCGGATTCGTCTGGTCGCTTGTTGCATTTTTCTTATTATATTTTGGTGGTGCAGCGCTTGTCCGCATGATCACGGATTCCGATACCTTCGTCATCGGAACTGCTGTAAAATACCTGCGGATCAACGTACCGTTTTACGCATTCCTCTGTATTCTCTGCTTTTTCCGCTCTACTCTGCAGGGACTCGGACAGAAGATCATTCCCGTGATCGCCAGCATCATTGAATTATCCGGCAAAGCCATCATCGTATTTGTACTCGTACCGCGCATGGGCTACCTCGCCGTCTGCATCTGTGAACCGATCCTCTGGATCCTGTCGGGTATTTTAGTATCTGTTCCGATGTATCGGTTTTTAAAAATTACGCATTCTCCTGATTCAGCACAAATGTGTCAATAACCTTGACAATGCCATCCTCGTCATTGGAATCTGTAATAAAATCGGCTGATTTCTTGACTTCTTCCTGTGCATTTGCCATGGCAACACCGACACCTGCGTATTTTATCATCGAAATATCATTGAAGCCATCTCCGCAGCAGATCGCATCTTCTCTTGTCAGTCCCACTGTCTCGAGCATGCGGTCAAGTGAGGTGGCTTTATCTACGTTCTTAGGCATTACTTCGATAAAGAAAGGCTCTGAACGGTAAATGCTCAAAATGTCGCCATACAGCTCATTCAGCTTTTCCACATGGCGTGCAGCCGCCTCCGGTTCTGCAGTCATCAGGCATTTATTCAGGTTATATTCGCCGTAAGCTGCAAAGTTTTTGACAGCCTTGCATGGCATCGCGTTGATCCGCGATTCCAGCTCAATATATTCATCCATTCTTCTGCCGACCAGAATATCATCCCCCATATAGGTAATGATACCCATATCATGTTTGCAGGCATATTGGTAAAGCCCGGAAATGACATGCGGCGGAAGCGTGCGCTGGTATACGATCTCACCACTCTTACAGTTGATGATCCTGCCTCCGTTAAAGGAAAGCAGATAACCGCCGTAAGCAGCCAGCTCCAGCTCATCCGCATAGCGGCGCATACCCGGTGTCGGTCTGCCCGATGCAAGGATCACTTTATGTCCGCGCTCCATAATATGGATAATGCCGCGCTTTGTTTCCGGCGTGATCTCCTTCTTGGAATTTGTCAGTGTTCCGTCAATATCCAGTACCAGTACTTTTGTTTTCATTTTGTATCCTCTGTTTTCTTTTTTGTCATACCTCTATCTTCTGCACGATATCACATCATATTTGCAATCAGTCAGCTCTTCAAATTATATACATTCTATGATTGCTTGTCAAAAAGTACAAGAAAATCCCACTTTATCTCTTTTCCGGCAAAGCGGCGTATGCTATCATATTACTAAATACACTCTCGAAAGAATGGCAGTTTTCTGCTGCAAAACGGAGTGAAGATATTATACAGGAGGTTTAGAACATGAAATTCCACTTTAGTGGTCAAATTTTATCCGAAAACGGAGAACTGAAAATAAATATACCGTTTAATGTATGGGAGGTCTGCGACAGCCAGGGTGTCCTTATGATCTCCGTCAATGCCATGGGGCTTTCCTGGGAATGTAATCTGACACCGCTCGGCAAGGGCTATTACACCATTCCGGTGACAGAGCAGCAGGCAGAAGGACATATGGACGAAGAATTCCCGGTTGTCTTTGAAATCTTAAACCGCAGCCCGCATTATCGCGGCGATTCTCCTTATTCCGCTGCACAGCCGATCCGAAAGATCGATTCCGTAAAGCTGATCACACAGCCAAACGACGGTTTATGCGGACAGACCTGTATCGCCATGCTGGCAGGGGTTACACTTGATGAAGCCTGTGAGATCATGCACTGCAGAGACTGGCAGGCAAGCATGGGCAAAATGGTCGACACGCTCGATTATCTCGGACTGCAGCATGAAAATGTGATCTACTATACACAGGGGGCAGAGGTCACACTTCCGAAATGTGCGATCTTAATGGAAAAGATGGGACGCTACAGCCATTATCTGCTCTGCTATGACGGTACCTATTACGATCCGACCATGGGTATTTTAGACAGCTTCGATCAGAAGAATCTTGTTGGATATCTGGAAATTAAAACCGCATAAATAACGTGTAATTATTGGGGGACTTTATGAAACGTAAATATGGTATTTTCTTCCTTTTTCTGGGACTGATCCTGCTGGTCTGTCCTTCTTTATCTGTCAATGCCGCAGGGAAACGCATGACTTTACTGAAAGGGGAAACAGCAGCTTTTTCTGCAGGCAGCGGTTATACCTACACCTCTTCCGCTCCGTCTGTCGTCCGTGTCAATCAGAAAACCGAGCGCATGAAGGCAAAAAGTGGCGGAAAAGCTGTGATCACTGCAAAATCAGGTAAGAAAAGAGTAACCTGCACTGTAACTGTAAGGGATAAGGTTGACATTATCGTCTTTGCAGGGCAGAGCAATATGACAGGTGTCGGAAATACAGCCCTGGCACCAAAGCTCAAGGATCATGCAGGCTATGCATACAATTATGTTACTGCAAAGAACAAATTTTCTGATCTGGAAGAACCTTTTGGCAGAGGACAGGATGATAAAAATCTCCAAAACTATGATTATGCCAGGGGTTCTATGGTGACAGCCTTTGTCAATGCCTATTATCAGAAGACAAAGACGCCCGTGATCGCCGTTCCCGCTTCCGCAGTCGGAACCGGCTCTGTTTCCTGGGCGGATTTCCGATATAAGTCCGTGGTCACCAGAGTCAATGCGGCAAAAAAGCTCGCACAGAAAAAGGGGCTGACTGTCAGGCATACGTATCTGATATGGATGCAGGGTGAGAACGATGCATTTGCCGGTATGTCCGCAAAAGCACATATCTCCAATCTGAAATCCATGTATCAGAAAATAAAAAAGAAGACCGACATGGAGCAGTGCTTCATCATCGGACTTCCGAAATATTATAATGATGCTAAAATAGCCAAGGGTTATACAAGAATACGAAACGCACAAACAAAGCTTTGCAAAAGCAGCAGCTCTTTTACGATGGGTTCTGCCAAAGCCGCAACCCTTTCCGCCGTCTACCTGCAGGGAGATGGTCTTCACCTGACGCAGAAGGCACTGAACCTGATCGGGACAGATGCGGGCAGAAACGTCGGCAATTATGCAAACTGCGACTGATATGTTTCATTTAACCAGACTACCGCTTCCTCCTTGCCCTCCGGGGTAAGGGGGAATTCTTTTTGTATTTTTTTCTCCGGCGCTGTTTTGGAAAAGCAGAACGGCTCCGGCCATGCATACGCGGTCAGTACCGTGTCTTCGTCCCTGCTTTCTTTCCGCAGCATATAGCGCATTCCCTGATAACCGCCCGTATATTCCAGTTTTTTGATAAAGTTCAGTGATATTTTTGAAGAGTCAATCATGTTCTTCCTCCCATTTCGCATAATAGAGCGCGCAATCTACCGCACGCTTCCAGCTTCTGACAAGCTCCTGTCTCTTTTCCTGTGGCATGGAAGCGGTAAACACCCGGTCAAGCTGCCAGTTTTCTTTGATCTCCTCCGTATCCTTCCAGTAACCGACAGAAAGTCCTGCCAGATAAGCCGCACCAAGTGCGGTCGTCTCAATACAACGCGGACGCTGCACATCCACACCAAGCAGATCTGCCTGAAACTGCATCAGAAAATCATTGGCACTTGCACCGCCGTCCACCTTCAGCTTCAGCAGGGAAAGCTCCGCATCCGCACGCATGGCAGTGAGCACATCCATCGTCTGGAATGCGATTGACTCCATAATAGCACGTATAAAGTGCTCTTTCTGACAGCCTCTCGTCAGCCCCGTTACCATACCTCTGGCATATGGATTCCAATAAGGCGCTCCCATTCCCGTGAAAGCAGGAACGATCATCGTGCCTGCGGTATCTTCTACCGATTCGCAGATCTTCTGTGTCTGCGGCGCCTGCTCGATCAGATGCATTCCGTCCCTGAGCCACTGGATCGCAGCACCTGCCACAAAAACACTGCCTTCGAGTGCATATTCTGCTGTTCCGTCCGCGGATGCGGCGATCGTTGTCAAAAGCCCTGCCCGTGACTTCACAGCCCTGTCACCTGTATGCATCAGCATAAAACAGCCCGTTCCGTATGTATTTTTTACCTCGCCCTGTGTAAAACAGCATTGCCCGAACAGCGCTGCCTGCTGGTCGCCCGCTGCACCGGCGATCGGAATACTTTCTCCCAGAGAACCCAGATTTGCATAACCATAAACATGGCTGCTCGGCTTTACCTGAGGAAGCATGGAAGCGGGGATCCGGAAATAATCCAGTATTTTCTGATCCCAGCACAGCGCATGAATATCAAACAGCATCGTCCTGGATGCATTTGTATAATCTGTCACATGTACTTTTCCTCTGGTCAGATTCCAGATCAGCCATGTATCAACCGTTCCGAACAGCAGATTTCCGGCGTCTGCTTCCTGTCTTGCATTTTCGACATGATCGAGGATCCATGCAATCTTGGAAGCGGAAAAATACGGATCCGGCAGAAGCCCTGTCTTTTCCGTGATATAGGCAGAAAGCGCCGGCTCTTCTTCCTTTAGGCGGTCGATCTCCTTTGCCGTTCTTCTGCACTGCCAGACAATGGCATTGTAGACGGGCTCGCCTGTCTGCTTATTCCAGACGATCGTTGTCTCACGCTGGTTCGTGATCCCGATACCGGCAATACACTCATCCTCACCCAGCATTGTCAGTGCTTCCGTCATGACCGAATACTGGGAAGACCAGATATCCTTCGGATTGTGCTCTACCCAGCCCTCCTGCGGATAGATCTGTGCAAATTCCTTCTGTGCTTTTGCACGGATATTCCCCATTTTATCAAACAGAATACATCTGGAGCTTGTCGTACCCTGATCGAGTGCCATCATATATTCTTTCATACCGTTCTCCTTGTACTAATAGACATTATGCATAATCAATTTTAAAAACCAGCTGAATGATAAAATACTGTCCATCATTCATGACTTCTACACTTCCACCCATAGATTTCATGATCTTTTCCACAATTTTCAGCCCGATCTTCGTGCTTTCCACCTTGGAGGTATCCTGTCTGATACCGTTCTGCACCATTAAAAGCAGTTCTCCCGGCTGCAGTGTATAGCTGATATTGACAGGAACCGTATTATCTCCGTATTTGCGCAGATTATGGAATATATTGTCAAAAATTCTGGCAAATTCCTCCGGATTGATCAGCATGCGGAAAGCTTCTGTAATCGGTGAAAAAGAAACAACAAAGCCCTGGCTGTTGATATAGGCAATCTGTTCCTTCAAGACGGAATTCAGCAACGCTTTGCCATCTACCTCGGACTGCTGCGCTTCCTGCTGCTGCCCGCCAAATGCAAGGAAATACCGGAACAGCTTGTCTGTTGTATCCTTCATGATAAATGCATTGCTTCTCGCCTTCTGGATATAATCAAACAGTTCCTCTTCCTGCGTGAATTTGCGCCGGTACAAAATCTCCAGATAACCGATCTGCTTTGTCAGAGGTGTCCGCAGGTCATGCGACATCGCCGTGATCAGCTCATGGTTTGCCGTAATGGCATCTCTCTCTGTCTGGATCTTATGCAGTACATTCCGCCGCAGATTATTGATGCCCTCTCCGATCTGCGACAGTTCATCATTTCCGCTTACTGTGACCTCGTGATCCAGATCTCCCGCTTCAAGCAGGCGCAGATCATCCCGCAGACCTACCACATAAGACAATCTTTTTTTCATACACTGCATCAGCAAAAAGATAAAAAATAACGTCGAGATCAGCACAGAAATAACAAGTGCGACCGTCGTATACCGTTCTGTCATTCTGTCCAAAATCGGTTCGCACAGGACAACCGCATCCTTGAAACGCACCTCGTACGGCTGTATCTCCTGCGGTCTTTGGTAAATCGAAATGACGGAATTGTTATATTTTGCCTGCAGTGTTTCAAGCTCACGGATCGTATCTTTTGTGCCCAAAAAGGAAATTGTCACGCCCTTTTTCTTTTCCCACTGCAGGATCTCCTTTTTGTTGATCGTGGAAAGTCCCCGCTGGGAAACAAAAGCCTGCAGCTCCGCCATGACCTGATCCTTCTGCGTCTGCTGTACATTCCTGTTTTCCATATGACGATAAATAATGCTCCTGCTGCCAAAGAAAAGCAGCGCAAGCAGCAAAACAGAACCCGTTGCTGCCCCCATACAGCAGAGAGACAGCTTTTTCCAGAGCTTTGTCTTAAATACAGAGGTATAGATTTCTTTTTGCTTCTTTTCCTTACTCAATATAGTAGCCTCTTCCCCACTTATTCTTGATCAGCTCGCCCTGTCCTTCTTCCTGCTTGAGTTTTTCCCGCAGATTTCTGATATGCACCATGACGGTGTTGCTTGCAGAAGGTAGAAAAGTATCCTTCCAGACTGCTTCATAAATCTCCTGCAGGGAGAATACCTTACCCTTGTTTTCGGAAAGCAGCAGTAAAATACCATATTCTGTATTTGTGAGCTCCACGTTTTTACCGTTTTTCGTCACGGAAACCTGATCCTTGTCGATGACGAGATCGCTGATAAAGACCTGCTTTTCCTTCTGCGGATCGGACTGCCCGCCATATTGTCTGTATCTGCGCATCAGACCGCCCACTCTGGCGATCAGCTCTGTGTAAGAAAACGGCTTCTGCATATAATCGTCGCCGCCTGCCAGAAAGCCCTCCACCAGATCGGTCTCTCTGTTCTTCGCTGTCAGAAACAGGACCGGAACCTGCGAAATCTCACGGATCTGTTTGCAGACACTGTATCCGTCCATATCGGGCATCATGATATCCAGAATGATCACATCCGGTAAAAATGTCTTTTCCGTCAGCATTGTCAATGCCTGCATTCCGTCTGCCACGGTTTCTACCGTGTATCCTTCACTCGAAAGAAGTACCTGTACGATCTCACGGATCTCCGCATCATCGTCTATGACCAAGATATTGCCTGTTTTCATGCATTTTCCTCCTTTTGCATCACAAATTCCTTGTTTCCCGTAAAAGCCACTGCTTTTCTTCTTCTGTTAAATAAGGTGCCAGTGTTTCATATACTTGTTTCTGGTAACCTTCAAACAACTCTTTATCCCGCCCGGTCAACATTTTCAGGTCGACCGCCTCCGGATCAAAAGGTACAAACGTAAGCGGCTCAAACTGCATAAACTGTCCGTATTCTGTCTTTTCCGCATGCACGCACAGGATCAGGTTTTCCAGGCGGATCCCATATGCACCTTCAATATAAAGCCCCGGTTCATCGGAGGTGATCATTCCCTGCTTGAATACGCCATCCTCCGCCACGCGGCTTCGGATCGCATTCGGACCTTCATGCACATTCAGCAGATAACCGACACCATGTCCCGTTCCATGCTTGAAATCCAGCCCCATTCTGTATAAGGGCTCTCTCGCCAGATAATCCAGATGTGCTCCACTCAGTCCGTAGCGGAATTTTGCATCCATCAGACGTAAGTTACCCATAAGTACCGCGGTATAATGCTGCTTTTGCAATTTTGTGACCGGTCCCATGACAATTGTCCTTGTAATATCTGTCGTTCCCTCCAGATAATGCCCGCCCGTATCTGCCAGAAGAAAACTTTCATTCCCAAGCGGGATATCCGTTCCTTCTGTCGGCTCATAATGCACGATAGCACCGTGACTGCCATAGGCTATGATCGGCGCAAAGCTCTGTCCCAGATAATGGGGCATCTGCTTCCTGTAGCCTTCCAGCTTTTCTGCCGCGGAAAGCTCTGTAGCTTCTTCTTTCCCGGTTCTGACCTCTGTCTTCAGCCAGCGGATAAAACGTGTTACCGCAACGCCGTCCCGGATGTGCGCCAGTCTTTCATTTTCTATTTCCGTATGATTTTTCACTGCCTTTTCCAATGCGATCGGGCTCTTGGCGGTCATAATCTTATATTTGCCCTCCAGAAGACTTACAATTTTGTAATTTACCGTATCTGCATCCAGCCAGATCCTGCTTCCCGCCGGAAACGATTTAAGATCCTGATAAAAGTCCTCATATGCCCTGACATCGACTGCTTCCTCAAATACCGGTAAGGATTCCCTGTTACGGACATATAAGGTTGCTCTTGCCCCCGAAAGCACCAGATAAGAAAGAAAGACCGGATTATAGGCAATATCATTCCCGCGCAGGTTCATGATCCAGGCGATCTCATCCAGCGAAGTCAGGATCAGGTAATCAACGCCCTGCTCCTGCATCTTGATCTGTGCGGCCTTCAGTTTGATGTCTCTGCCTGCCCCGGCATAGGAAAGCGGAAGCTCCCAGATCGGCTCTTTGGAAAGTGCAGGTCTTTCTGCGCCCCAGATCTCACCTGCCAGATCCTTTCCGTCCTCTATCTGCGCCTTCTGGCCACACGATTTTTCAATTTCCTGCTGCAGCGTTTCTACATAAGCAGCACTGACGATCCTGCCATCAAAGCCGATCCGCAGCGTTTTTCCTGCCTGCTTACACTCTTGTAAATAGCCGGCAATATATGCAGTTCCCGTCGGAACATCAGCTTCTCCCATTTTCATTAAACGGATACCCGTTCCCGCAAGCTGCTCCTCTGCCTGCAGAAAGTATCTGCCGTCTGTCCATAAAAAGCTTTCCGTTTCAGTCACAAGAAGCGTGGCAGCAGATCCTGTAAATCCGCTAAACCACGCGATCGTTTTAAAATATTCGCCAATATATTCCGAACCGTGAAAATCATTCATCGGGATCAGATATGCACGCAGATCTTCCTGCTGCATCCTGCTTCTCAGCTGATTCGTCCTGACTGCATAGATATTTTCGCTCATTTCCGATACACTTCCTTTATAAAGTCACTGGTCTCATAAGACAGATCAAAATAGGTTGCACCTGCTGCATAGGGCGCAAGCAGATATTCATTCGATACGATCGTCATGCCATCTTCTGTCAGATACCAGGAATCCTCTGTCAGCACATCCGGAATATACGTTTCATATTCTTCAAAGAAGATACCATATCCGTCTTCCTGCATGGATTTTTCCTGCATCTCCTGCGCTTTCTCAAGCAGGATCTGATCAACCTCAGCTTTTCCGTCTTCTTCATTTTCCATCAGATCGGCAAGCTGGATTCTCTGCCCTGTTTTGGCATCAAAGGTAACACCCGCCACTATATTGTTACCATGTGCACCTCCTGTATAGGTTGAGGACTGCTCCTGAAAACTGATCACTGTATCGTCCTGCCGCATTATCGTGTAATCACAACTACTATAATAGCCAAAGGTATCTTCCGTCGGTCCCTCCGTTCCGTTTTCCTTCGCGACATCCACTCTGATCTGATAATCCTCTTTTGCCCACTCATAATATTCGTTACAATCTGCCATCAGCTCTTCCTGACGCTGTACAAAATAGCTGTTAATCTGCTCTGCTGCTTCCGGATTATCCGCACTGGTTACCTTTGGCATATTGAATTCATACTGCAAATAGGAAATCGAGCCATCGTCTGATTTCATCTCGCCCGTTTCTTTTTCAAAGGAAATCTCAAAGGATGCTGCTTTACCGGATACATTTTCCTGAGCAGCGGATGACGCATCATCCTCCGGCTCTGCGATTTCCGTCTCATCATCTGTCGTATCTGTATCAGACGCCTGTCCGTCTTCCTCCTGTGTATCCTCCGCAGAAATATCGGAAGCCTCCTGCGTCTTATCTGCTGTCGCTGCTTCCTGCGTCTGACAGCCTGCCAGCAGGCTGATGGAAAGAAGCAGTCCACATAGGATCAAGGTTCTTTTTTTCATGGTTATCCTCCTACGACTTCTTAAAATTTATCTCATTACATACTATAACCTGTTTCACAGGTTATTTGGTCGCACATTTTAGTCGCACATTTTAGTCGTACATTTGCTCCGCAAATATGTGACATGGTTCATGACATTTATTACAGTAATTTTATTTTCTGTAAAATGCGGACCAGAGTGGCACCTTTTGGCATGTTCAGGATCTCATCCTTCGTCAGCCCGCCTGCCCAGATCACAAGCGCAAAGTATACAAAAACCGCAACTAAGATCGCAACGCAAAGTGCAACCACGTTGATCTTCAGCAGCATATAGATGCCTTGATAGATCAGATATGCCAGAACACCCATGATCAGGGAAGCAAGCCCCGGAACCACAAAAGTACGCAGCCATTCCTGCTTGTAATGCAGGGACTTTCTGACCGCTATATTATTGAGCACACACATCAGCAGCGAATATGTGATCATCGCAATCGCCAGTGCATATAAGGAAAGCTTTGTAAACAGCAGAAGCGGTACTAAAACAACCGTCTGCACAACAAGAGCAAGCGCCGCATTAATGACCGGAACATTGACTTTTCCGATTCCCTGTAATACCGCATTTGTCAATGTAGACAGCGCATAAAAGACAACTGTGACACTGATCGCCCGAAGCAGGGAAGATGCCAGTGCAAGGGAAGATCTCTGCGGGAATAATAGCTGTGTAACAGGCTGTGCCAGTGCAAATAAACCTGCTGCACACGGAATGGAGATCAGCATGGTTGTTTTAATTGCCGCTGCCACCTGATGACGCGCCTTTTTCAGGTCTCCCTGCGCATAAGAGCCGGAAATGCTTGGGATCATGGCAGAAGACATCGCAGATGCGATCGCGATCGGAATATTGGCTATGACAACTGCTTTTCCTCCGAACACACCATAATTGGTCGCAATCTCTTTTTCCGTAATGCCAAGCACATATTTCATGATCTTTGTGTAAACAGTCTGGTTTAATGAGGTGGAAAAATTGTAAATAAATGTACTCAGGATAAACGGCGTTACCATGCTGAAAATAATGCTGAATATCTGGGCGTAGCTCAGTTCCATATGATTTCTGTCACGGTCTGCCCTGCGCAGGATAAATTTCTGGTTCAGCTTGTACACAAGCCACATAAAAAGAAGTGCGATCAAAACACCGCTGCCCGTACCCATGGCACTTCCCATGGCTCCGTAGATCGCCTGCGTTGTTTCATCCTTTCCGGAAACAGTTTTGATCAGCAGATAGGCGGCTCCAAGACTGACCACTGCATTTAAGATCTGCTCGATGATCTGGGAAAAGGATGTCTGCAGCATTGTCCGATGCGCCTGGAAATAGCCGCGAAGTACACCTAAAAAACCGGATAAAAAGATAGTCGGCGCAAACACACGAAGTACGATCGTGGAATTCGTCTCCACAAGCCAGGGCGCAGCAAAAAACGCAACCAGACTGGCAACTCCGCCCACAATAAATACATACAGGATCGAACAGCGGAAGATCTTATGGGCATTCCGATATTCGCGAAGTGCCAGCTGCTGTGCGATCACCTTGGAGATTGCAGAGGGAATGCTGTAAGATGAGATCAGCAGAATGATCGTATATATATTGTATGCACTTGTATAATAGCCGTTTCCTTCATCCCCTATGATGCCTGTAAGCGGCGCACGGTATAAGATTCCAATGACACGGACTAAAATACCGGTGATCGCCAGAATACCGGCCTGCATGATAAATCCATCATTTTTCTTTTCCTGACTCATTGATAACTCCTGTCATATCATGTAATAAATATACCCTGTTAAATGGGATCGAGAAGTAATAACCATCTGCAAAATCTGCCGCAAGTGCCATCATTTCCCTTGCAATTGCGCAGCCGGCCGCTTCTCCCTCACTGCGGCTCATGCCATCCGCAAAACGTGCCACGATCTCATCCGTCACACACATGCCTGTCATCTCATTTTTGATGAACAGCGCATTTTTGCGGCTGACAAGCGGCATAATACCACAGAGAATCCGCGCACCTGTCTCTTCCTTGATACGTCGGATCTTATCAATCTCCTCTTTTGTAAAAACAGGCTGTGTCATGAAAAAAGTTGCTCCATGTTCCATTTTCCGTTTCACACGGTTGATCTCTACATCAAGTCTGAGCCTGTTCTGGTTGATCGCACCACCTACAAAAAACGGATCGGATGCAAATTCCTCCCTGTTCATCTCCTGAACCAGCTTCATAAGACCGACAGAATCGAAATTAAATACACTTCTGACATCTTCTCTTGCCATACTTGGCACAGGATCTCCCGTGATCACCAGTGCATTTCTTATATCGCTTAAATATGCGCCCAGAAGCTGCGAACGGATCGCGATCGCGTTTTTGTCCCTGCAGCAGATATGCGGCATAACACAAAGATCTGTTTCCCGCGCTACCTTTGCCGCCATTAAAATGGAATCCGCTCTTGTCCGCCCGGATGGGGAATCCGGGAAAGTGACTGTATCTACATGCATGGCAGAAAGCAGATGTGCTGCTTCTAACAGCTTCTGATCGTTCGCAGAAGGCGGCGGTGAAAGCTCGACTGCGATCAGCTTTCCGCTTTTTCCCGCATAAAAGCTGTGATCCTCTGCCTGCTCTGTCCTTTCCTTTACGGTGATATGCACCGGAGACGGCTTTTCTGCCCGCAGATGCTTTTCTCCGAGTGCTTTTACCAGTCTTCTGATATAGTCCGGATTGGTACCGCAGCAGCCACCAATGATAGATGCACCGAGATCTGCGATCTCCACCATCTTGTCCACAAAATAATCCATATTTTCCAGAAATACGAGCCTGTCCTGTACGACCTTCGGATAACTTGCATTTGGAAGCACGGATAAATATTTACCGCTCAGGCTGCTTACCTGTTTGATGATATTATACATATGCCCCGGACCGACACCACAATTTAAGCCCGCCGCATCGATCTCCGTAACCTGCCCGGCTTCCTCAAGCAGGCTTCTTGCGCTGATGCCCGCCACACTGTAGCCAAGCTGGTTGACCGCAAACTGCACCAGAATAAAGATCGGTGATTCCTTGCGGATCTGCCGGATCACGGGCAGGATCTGATCCGGATTCGGGAATGTCTCAAATACCAGAAGATCTGCTCCAAGTGCCACAAATTTCCGTGCGATCTGTAAATATTCCTCTGTGATCTCCTCTTCCTGCTCCTGTCTGCCACCGGGGATCGGTCCGATATCACCCGCCAGAAAGACCGGATGCTTTTGTCTGTAAGGCTCTGCTGCCTCTTTGGCGATCGTAAAGCCCGCTTCTATCGTTTCCAGCACCTCATCCAGTCCCATATCCAGCGTTTTCGTATTCGCTGCAAATGTATTCGTACGGATCAGCTGTGCGCCGGCTGAAAGATAAGCCTCGTGCACCTGTTTTACCAGTGCAGGCGCCTGTGTATTGGCACGCTCCGGGAAAATGCCGTTCTGGCAGATGCTGCTGAAATACGTACCAAATGCACCATCTGTGATCAGCTTCTGTGTATGCAGAAAAGCACGGATGTCTTTCTTTGCAAATACCTTTTGTACCATGGCAGGAAGCTCCTGTATGGACCGGATCGCGTAAACTGCCTGCGGTACTTTGCCAAAACCGTACGCTGCGTGAATAAATGGAAGGCCCGCCTGTGTAGCGGAAATGAAGTCGCCTTCAATATCTCCCACATAAACTGCCTGCTCCAGATCCTGTCTGCCCAGAAGGATCGCGATCGAATCTCCCTTACAACGCTTCGTGCGCCCATAGCATTCCGTATCTTTAAAGTATTTTCCAAGCTTATGGTATGACAGGAAGGCTTCGATATAGCCAAGCTGACAGTTGCTGACGATAAAGAGGTCATATTTTTCCGACAACTCCTTCAGCACCTCTTCCAGCCCCGGAAATAAAACACCGCCATGCTGCTCAATATATGCGTTTTCATGATCCATACAGATCTGCAGGATCTCAAGTGCTCTTTCTTTGCTGACTGTATTAAAGTAAGTATATGCAATATCATCCATTGTCTTACCCATAAGCTGACACATGTCTTCATTCGTGATCAGCTTATGAAAGTCCGGTAAGGTTTCGATGATCTCATTCCAGGAGTCTACGACAGCCTGCGCGCTGTCCCATAATGTTCCGTCTAAATCAAAAAGTATGCCTTGTTTCATGTTGAGTTCCTTTTTATTCTTTTCTATTGTAAATTTTCTCCTCCGGATTCACTCGCAAACCCGCACCTTCGGTGCTCTCTGTCTGCTTCGCAGACCGTTTGCTCTTCCTTCTCCTCCGGATTCACTCGCAAACCCGCACCTCCGGTGCTCTCTGTCTGCTTCGCAGACCGTTTGCTCTTTCTTCTCCTCCGGATTTACTCGCAAACCCGCACCTTCGGTGCTCTCTGTCTGCTTCGCAGACCGTTTGCTCGTTAATGACGCCAGAAAAACAAATGCTGCCTTCGGCATCGCTTGTTTTTCTATGGCGTCATTACATTATACCATATTGCGCACTCTGAAATATATAAAGAATATATAATTTTCTCTTGCGTTTTTAGGGAATTGCATATATGATGGTACAGTATTGATACGGTTTTTCAATTGTTGATTTTCGGGGTGTGGCTCAGTTTGGTTAGAGCGCCGTCTTAGGGAGGCGGAGGTCGCAAGTTCGAATCTTGTCACTCCGATTTTTTATAAAGCGGAATTTTTACAATATGAGAAATATGGCAGACTATAATCGATTGGGGGATTGATTATATGGATATCATTCGGAAATTTTACGATATGGACTTAAAGAAAGTCATGCAGATCTGGTACGATTGTAACTGTGAGGTGCATGACTTTATTCCTATCTCCTACTGGGACAGGAGCTTTGGCTATGTTTCCAGGCTGATTCCGAAATCAGAAGTTTATGTATATGAGATAAACGGTCTGATTGTCGGTTTTATTGGTGTGGATGAAGGCTATATTGAAGGGCTTTTTGTCCATAAGGATTACCGCGGGCTTGGTGTCGGAACAAAGCTGATCGCCTATGTCCTGCAATACTATGACTTCATTGAGCTGGATGTTTTTGAAAAAAATTACGGAGCTGTCTGTTTTTACGAAAACCGTAATTTCCAGAAGCTCCGCTCTCTTCCGCACGAGGATCTCGGCGAAATAGAATATAGAATGTGTTACCGGAAGAAAAAAGAAGAATAAGCGCCGATCCGGGTCGGGATCGCACAGCATACTTCCTCTTCCTGCCTGATCACGATCAGATTTATTAAATATATATAATTTCAATTTCTCCAAAGCTGACGCTTCCTTGCAAATAGCAGATCGGCCCATTGGAATCTCCACAACGCTTTTCATCGACACTTGCTGCAAATACGCTGACCTTCTGCACTACATTCCACTCTTTCGGTATAAATAAAGTAAGCTGCCCGAAACTGTTGGATACTTCGATCGTCACGCTGTCCCCTGCCATATGTGCCTGATCCAGATACACCTTCATTTCCCCAAAAGAATTCTGAAAATGTCCACGTTTTAAATCAGACATATTAACATATTTTGTTGTCTCACCAAAAGAATTGGAGCATTCCACAAAACCGTCTCCTTCTTCCTCAGTTACCTTCTGGTACTTTGTGTAATCGGATCTCTTTGCATGTGGATCATCCTGATCTCCATGGCTTCTGTGCTTATGCGGAAACAAAAAATTGAATCCGATCGTCAAAAATACAACGATGATCACCACATTCCAAAAACCGACTTTGGGAAGCCCCAGCACTTCGGCAAATGTCAGCCAGGCAAGCCCCAGAGAGAAGAAGATCCCGCCAAAGCTTCTGTCTGCAATGCTGCTGACAAGGAGTGCCACGCATAAAATACCAATCAATGCGCTCCATACACTGATCTGTGCTGTGATCAGATGCATCTGGCTCAATACCAGAAATACCGCTGCTGTGATAAATCCAAGTCCCCAAAATATTCTGCTTGTTTTTTTCATCTTTCCAACCTCTTTTCTTCTAATCTTTCCTTTAATACTTTTATGTATGCTCTTGATACATAAATCTGTTTGTGCGTTCCCTGAAAAGAAATCTCCGAGGACGCTGCCAGATTCCGCCGGATCGCATAAATCCGGTTCAGATTTACGATCGCGGACTTAGAGATCCGCAGAAAATCCGATCCCAGCATATCCTCCAGCTCATACAGCTTTTTCCTTGCTTCAAATATTTCCGTTTCCGTATGCGCCAGCACCTGCGAGCCTTCCGTTTCAAAAAACAGGATCCTGTCTGTTTCCAGATAATACTCGGTGTCGTTTTGATACAATATGATCTGACCGGCACTTTTGATCTGCTTCGCCAACAACTGCTGAAGCTTCACGACCTCCGGTGTCAGCTCCCTGCAATGGAGCACGATTTCTTCTTCCGGTGCTTCCGGATCTATTTCCACTCGTATCTTCACCTGACCACCTCCTGTTGTTGTCATTATACGGTATCTAAAATAAATGTAAATGCCTTTTCGGTAAGCGGTTGAAATACGCCGGTAAGTGGCAGAAAATAACCTGTATCCATAAAAATTCCCGGAAGTAATGGGATATACTTCCGGGAATTTGGGTTATAGTTTTACAATAATAATTTATCGTAAATCGATAATTTATTATTGACATTCATATGATCTTGTATTATGATCTGGATAAATCAAGGAAAGAAAGATGAGGAATTACCATGAATCTGAAATTGACTAAAATTACAAAATTTTTATTGGATTTTATGTATTTTGCGGGCATGCTTGTATGCCTGACACTGCCATTTACATTCAAATGGTACGGATCCTACAACGATCTGTTTGTTATCTACTACTGGCCGCTTGTCGTGATCTTTTTCCTGTCCGGCGTTCTGGCAATTTTGCTGATCGGAGAATTACGGAAAATGTTTGATACGGTTCTTGCGGACAACTGTTTTGTCAGGGAAAATGTGAAAAGCCTGCATAAAATGGGTACATACAGCTTTCTGATCGCACTTTTGACAGCTTTCCGCCTGTTTCTTTACTTAACACCCGCTGTTTTGATCATTATTCTCGTTTTTGTGATTGCAGGACTGTTCAGTAAAGTGCTCGCCGGTGTATTTGACCGCGCTGTCAGCTACAAAGAAGAAAATGATCTGACAATATAACAAGTAAACAAGGCAGCTGTAAATTGGAAACATGCAGCAGTCAGCAGCATTTGATACTCTAAAAACCACTACTATATAAACTATATAAGACGAGGAAACAACTATGGCAATAATCATTAATCTCGATGTCATGATGGCGAAACGAAAAAAGGGTCTGACTGAATTATCCAAAGAAGTAGATATTACAATGGCAAACCTGTCCGTTTTAAAGAATAATAAGGCAAAGGCAATCCGCCTGCAGACTCTTGATGCGATCTGCAGAGCTCTCGATTGTCAGCCCGGCGATATTTTAGCATATGAGCCGGATGAAAACAGTACCGAAAATGAGTAAGAAAGAAGGGAAGTAAAATGAATATTACAAATCAGAATCAGCAGGATCCGGAAAATTATACTGCGGATCAAAATAAACAGGACACAAATAATACTGAGCTATCTCCCAATATGAGTCCTGTAACTTACAAAAAAGAAGAACCACTACTTGTAAGAGCTGTGGTGGACAATTTCTCTGCCTTCGGCGTTGGCAGTATTTTATACGGTTTGTTTTTCTGTTTTTGTATTTACCAGAACTTTATGGCAGTTACCTCTGTCTTACTTTGCGCCGCCACGATCGGTTATGTACTATTCTGTTTTAAAAAGCTCTCTGTCAAAACAGACAATAAGAAATGGTTTTTTATTATTTCCATCTGCCTTTTAGGACTTTCCAATATGCTGACAGACAGTGTGTTTCTTGCCTTTTTGAATTATGTAGGTATTATACTCTTATTCTTCTGCTTTTTGCTGCGCCATTTTTACGATACAAAGGAATGGGATTTTTCCAAATTCTGCAGCGCACTTTCCCGGACAATTATCTGCTCCGTCGGCCGATTCAACTATCCGTTTAAGAGCCTGCAGCAGTATTTAAAAGAACACCAGAAAAGAAAAAACACCAAGATTTATTATGTTTTTTTAGGCATTTTGATCGCAATCCCTTTGCTTTTGGTTGTCTGCTCCTTACTGTTAAGTGCGGATGTCGTATTCCGTTCCTTTTCAGACCGCCTGTTTTCCGGCCTTTTTGAAAACATTGACTTTGGTACGATTTTTGCAGTTGTATTTACCATCTGTTTTGGTATGTTTTCTTCTTATTGTATCCTGATCGAGCTTGCTTTTCAGGATATAAACCCTGTCATGAAAAATAAAAAGACAATGGAACCGATCATTGCCATTACTTTTTCTTCTATTTTAACGGTGATCTATCTGTGCTTCAGTATCATTCAGATTGCTTATTTGTTTATCGGTAACATGAAGTTACCTGACGGTTACACCTATGCAGCATATGCCAGACAAGGCTTTTTCCAACTCCTGTTTGTCTGCCTGATCAATCTTGTGCTCGTCCTGTTCTGCCAGAAGCATTATCGGGAAAATAAGGTGCTTAAAACGATCCTGACCATTATCTGTGGATGTACTTATATTATGATCGCCTCCAGTACAATGCGGATGCTTTTGTACATTGCATCTTACCAATTGACCTTTTTACGGATTTTTGTACTGGTGTCGCTTCTTACACTTGCCATCTGCCTGACCGGTGTTGTCATATCCATCTATAAAAGCAGTTTCCCACTGTTCTTTTTCATGACAGTAACTGTTACCGTCTGCTACCTGCTGTTCTCTCTGGCAAGACCGGATGCGATCACCGCAGCATATAACTGTCAGCGGGAAAATGTGGATGCTTATTATTTAAGTGATCTTAGTCTGGACGCAGTTCCCGCTATGGAACGAGCCGGTGTGTTTGATGCAGACGGTCCATTATATGGAGATGCATATAACCAAATCCTGCAAAACTTCAGGGAGGCTTCTTATAAAAAATCAGGAAATATGAGCCCCCGGAAATTTAATTTATCCGTTTACAGAGCTGACCGGATATTGAATAAATAATACTATTTACTGCTTTTCTTCTGTGGAAAAAGCAGCCGGAAAATCAGCCTTACAAAAGGACCACAATAAAACATTTGGTACAAAATCGCCATTGGGAAATTCATTCCCCATGTCTGCACCCATGTACCAAATGTTTTTGTTTCTTTAAATAATAATGTGGCAAACAGGCTCATAACCGGACACATAATGCAGCAAATACAAATAGAAATGGCATAAGTGATAAACTGTGGTCTGTCATCCGGTCTCATTACTGTAAATGCAAGCATTTTTGCGAGCTTTCCTACTACAAAAAACTCCAGTACAAACGCAATCGGAACCATGATCGGCATTTCATGAAAAGCTGCCAGAAAGGTAGTACCGGAAACGCCTCCGGTATTTAAAGCTACATTGTATACGATCATTCCGTACACCATGATAGTTGCCATAATAGTAGTGAAAACAACATCCTGAAACTTATTTTTTGGCATAAAAAATCCTCCTTCTGATAATGAATAAACATGAATCTGTGTTGTTCGTTATCATCCGGGAGGATTGTGCGTTTCCAATTTATACCTATATTCAATTAATTGTAATGCTTTGCAACAGGGGCAGCTATACCATTGTTGCAAAGCATTGACAATAAAATTTCTCTCAGTATATTGTATGAAATACCATCATTAATAATTAATTCCTGTAACGCCCAGCTTTCCGTCCTGTACACTAAAGGTCAGGCTTGCACTTGCGTCATTGCTGTATAAATTAAATCCAGCCATACTCGGACTTAAAACATCCTCGCTCTCATCTGCATTTGCAACAGCATTAAGCAGATCATCTGTAAATAATTCAGAAGCATCAAGCTTCATAAAATCTTCCTTTGTATCCACAGTCTGTCCTTCATCTTTAAAACCAATATAGACCGGATAATTTACAAGATCAGCCAGAGCCTCCTGATCCTTTGCAGCTACAGCACTTTTAATCTTTTCAGCAAAATCGACTGCTGCTTCATGACTTACCGCAAAATTGTCTTCATAATTTCCATCTCCCGGATCTGCAGCTTCCTGCTGCGAATCTGTTGCTTCATTTGCAGTCTCGCCGGAATTGGAATCCGTTTCTTCTGTATCTGTTTCATCAGATGAAGCCTCATCTGTCGTTTCTGTACTTGTACTAACCTCAGTCTGTGAATCTGCATTCTTTGTATTTGATCCACACCCCGCGATCATCATAGTTGTCAGTGCTAAAAGTATTGCAATTTGTTTTGCTTTCATTTGTTTTCATCCTTTCTTTCTCTTTCGATACTGTCATTTATACATAATAAATGTGTCTTTTTTATGTCTTTTTACCCGTAAAAAACTTAAGAATTATGAAAGTTCCTCATGCTCTCTTTTCTTTTTCTCCCGGAAGGTCTGCATCATCTCTCTGGTAAGACTGAGCCCTTCCGGATCATCCGGAACATCCTTGTAATCTATCCATTCTGCAAGGGAAAGCTCCGTTTCATCCAGTTCTATCTTATGTTCCTCTGCAAGTTCGCAAAAATAACCAAGCAGAAGATCACTGTCATATCCCCATGGCTGGCTTTTGTAATAACGTATATTTTTGACATGAAGTCCTACCTCTTCCATGACTTCCCTCTCTACCGTCTGCTCCGCTGTCTCTCCGATCTCCGTAAAACCTGCGATCAGCGCATATTTTTTATACTCCCTGCCCGCATATTTTGTCATCAGGATTTTATCTCCGTTTGTCACACCTACAATAACCGCCGGCGCAATCTTCGGAAAAACCATGTTGCCACAGGATGGACATTTCATCATCCGGAGGTGTTCATCATGCACAAGCTTTTGGGCACATCTGCCACAAAACTGATTATCACGATACCATACGTATAAATGCCAGCCTGTCGCTGCTGCAAGCACATACTCCTTTGGATAAAGTCGTCTGGTTTCAAACATTCTGTGGTACGTGAAATCCTCAAACATCTGATCCTGCAGATCCATCAAAAAGAAATCTTCCCGATCTATGGAAAATAAATAAGTATATACCGGAAGCTCTGATTTTTCTTTTTCCTGTATGAAATGTGCTTCTACCTGCTTAAATGTGAGAAATTCCATTTCTCCGTCTTTTTCCTTATAAAGTATCTTTCCATCGGAAAAACTCAAGATCCGGCTGTTTGCCGATGGCTTTTTTGCTGCAAACTGGTTATAAAACTTCTTTGGTGCAATGTCCTGTATCACGCTATTATACCTTCCTTAATAGAAATGTGCCGTATGATCTTATTATATTATATACTTCCTGTCAAACTTGGCATATAAAACAACTGCCCGGCGAACCGGGCAGTCATCAAATAGGGAATGAAAATATATCATTGCAGATCCTGAAAGGATCTGAAAATGATCAAAGATATAAAAATCCTGTCGCTACAGCGACAATGATCAGGATGCTGCCACCGATGGCATAAGCACCGGTTTTCTGGCTGTATCCTAAACGATATCCGCCAATCAGACCAAGTAATACTGCTATGATGCAGACAACTGTCAAAATACCAAGTTCATAAATAGAACGAAGCTGCATCATACCAAGTGCAATACCGGTCAGAAGTGTATAAAATCCAACTTGCAGGCAAAGGCTTATGAAAATACGGATCAGATATTTTCCATCATGTCTGCTTTCCACAATACCTTCATTTTTCCATGCATTCTTCAGCATTTTTATGGCAAATGCCACAAATATAACCATGCTGATCAATGGATTTAAGGCTTCTCCTTTATCTGCCAGATAAGAACCTCTGAGCCAGATTGTCAGTGCATATCCAACCAGCAGTACGATCAGCTGGTAGACACCACAGACCAAAAGTCCAAGTGCTAATTTTGCTTTATCAATACGGGAGAGCAAAGCTCCCTGGCAAACTGCCTTAGCATATAAATCAAAGCCCAATCCTAAAGCAATTCCGATTACTAATAATAAACCGGTATCCATGCTTTGCACCTCCCCATTTCATTACTCTGCTTTTACGCCTTCTGTTTTGATAATGAACTTCACGCTGCTACTCTTACCGTCAGCCACACCACTGAAGTTGTTATAATCTTTTCCTGCATCCATGACTGCATTTACTCTGTCAAGTAATGAACTGATGTCACCATCAAATGCATCTGTCAGCTTCCGGATACCTTCTTCGTTAAACTCGATCATACCCTCATTTAACTTATTTGCACCTTCATCCAGTGTATCTACACCATCTGCTAGCTGCTTACCTGCATCTACGATCTTAGCAGATCCGCTTGTTAATGTTTCGGAGCTGTTTGTCAGCTTTGTAGCACCTTCATCCAGTTTTGCCGCACCTTCATTTAATTTGATGACACCTGCTGCCAGTGTAGCACTCTTGGAATCCAGAGTCACAAGACCTGTCTTTAACTGTTTCAGACCTTTTGCAAGTGCCTTTGTACCGCCGTAAAGACCTGTTACTTTTTCTCCCTTGGCATTCGTATAACCGTTAATACCTTTGTTTAAAGCATCTGCACCATCAGATAATGCACTTGCACCTGCGGAAAGCTGCGTTGTACCGCTTGCTAATGTTGTAATACCTGACTGTAACTGTTTTGAACCATCATATAAACTGTTGATACCCTGATTCAGCGCTGCAGAACCATCTGCTAACTGCTTAACACTGGCTTTTAAGGTATCGATCTGAGGAGCAAAGCCGCTGATCTGCTGACTTGCAAGATCTACAGCCTTGGAAGCACCGGCTTTTCCTGCAATACCTGCTGCTGTTGTTGCAATGTTTGGTGCTACACTGCCAACTGCATTTGTTACCTGATTTGTTACCTCTTTTGTAACAGTCGTATCACTTGCAAGACTTGTTGCAACACCAGCGCCAAGGCTTGCTCCAATACTATCTCCGACTGCGGTTATAACATCTGCTGCATTACCGCTGACTGTCATCTTTCCTGCCTGAATCTGCTGCACCATAGCCTGCTGTACTGCTGTACCAAGAGACTGCTTGATTGCTGCAGATACTGCACTTGTAACTGCTGCTTTAATTGCATCTGCATCAACTGCTGATCCTGCTGTACCTGCTGCTTTTGCAAGTGCCTGCTGTGCTTCCGGTGTTGACATAGCTGCTGTAACTGCATCTGTAATTGCTTTCTCCTGTGCTGCTGCCTGTTCCGGTGTTGTTGATGCAGAACCCGGAAGTGAAATATTCTGTACTGCCTGATTTAACTGGGAAAGTCCGCCTGCAATCTGGCTTGCTGCACTTGCTGCGCCCGGATTTGCTGCTGTACCGTCTCCAGCGTAACCCGCAACTAACTGATCTGCTCCGGATTTTAACTGCTGCGCACCCTGATCTGCTGTTGCCATACTCTTATTTAATGTTTTCGCACCGCTTGCCAGTGATTTTGCACCACTTGCTGCACCTGCTGATTTATCTGTTCCTGCATAACCTGCAACTAACTGATCTGCACCATTTTTAGCGGATACAGCACCATTCTTTAACTGTTTTACGCCTTTAGTCAGCTGTGGAACACCTGCTGCTAACTGGTTTGTACCGGATTTCAGTTCTCCGATACCGGATGCAAGCTGTGCTGTACCTGCTGTATACTGTCCGATACCATTGTCTAATGTTCTCAGTCCTTCATTAAATTCGCCGACTTTTTCTTTTAAAGTTCCTGTACCGTCTGCAAGCTGCTTTGTACCATCTAGTAACTGGTCTGTTGCATCTGTCAGCTGATCCATGCTGTCTGTCAGTTCGCTTGTATCAATATCATCGCTGTTGAATGACAGGTCATCTAAGATATCACTCAGAACCATGGACATTGTCATATCCAGTGAGAAATCTGTTGCATCTGCTGTGATCTCTACATATTCCGGAACACTTACCTTATCTGTATCAAAATCCTTGGAATTAATCTGTAAGCTGTCTTTCAGACCGGGCATTGCAATACCGGCGATAATGGAATTATTACCTTCGGAGATCAGTTTACCATTGGTAACTTCAATATTTTTGAAATTGTCGTTTGATAACACCAGACCACTCAGTACAACAAATGGAACATGGATCGTTTCTGTCTTACCGTTGACTTCAACTTCCTGTGTTTCATTATTTGTATAGTCGAAACGGATCTTTACTTTACCGCTCTTACCGGCAATTTCTTCCGGTGTAACTTCCTTATCATCTAAGTAATAAGTAAGCTTGATGCTGACCGGAGACTGCTTTGTAGATGTACCCTGATAATAAATATCGCTGCCATCCGCATTCCATGTGATCTTATCTCCGCTGCCATCAAAGGTTTCATCACCTTTGACATTTTCGATGTCCTTCAGATCGGATGAATCTTCGATCGTTTTTGCACCGGTCTTATTCTTTAACCAGTCACTGACTAAGATATGATCTGTATTACCGTTGGCATCTGTAAAAACGTATACGGTTTCTTCCTTATCTACATCTGATGTATTGCTTGAAGAAAACTGGGAATTTAATGTATCTGTCAGTGTTTCCTCCTGCTCACTCAGCTCCTGATCAGTTTCTTTTTCCGCTAATGCCTGATCTGTAAAGATCGTTGTGGTCAAAAGTGCTGTTGCACATGCCAGTGCAATTACTTTTGCTGATTTTTTCATAATGCTTCCTCCTTATTTTTCTTAGAACGCTTTCCAATTCCGATACTTGTTACACAGATCAGCTTATCAAAGATGATCAGCATGGATGGAAGTACCAGTAAAACTGTAACCATACTGATGATCGCGCCACGTGCCATCAGGGTACATAACTGGCTGATCATATCGATATCGGAATAAACACCTACACCAAAAGTTGCTGCGAAGAAACTCATGGCACTGACAAAGATTGACTGGATCGATGTCTGGTGTGCGATCGTAACCGCTTCCTTCTTATCCTTGCCATTATTTCTTTCTACTTTATATCTTGTCGTCATCAGGATCGCATAATCGACTGTGGAACCTAACTGGATCGTTCCGATTACGATAGATGCAATAAACGGGATAACGGATCCTGTATAATACGGAATACCCATGTTGACAAAGATCGCAAATTCAATCGTTATAACGAGGATGACCGGTAACGAGATTGACTTAAATACGACCGCGATGATCAGGAAGATAACACCGATAGAAACTGCACTGACTGTCTTAAAGTCCTTATCTGTGATCTTGATCAGATCTCTTGTACAAGGTGCTTCACCAATCAGCATTCCGCTGTCATCATAGCTCTTTATGATCTCTTCCAGTTTATTACACTGTTCGTTGACTTCATCGGATGCAACCTTATATTCCGACATGACAAGCATCATTTCACGACCACTTTGTATCAGCTCGCTCTTGATGTCATCCGGGATCAGTTCATCCGGAATTGCCGGTCCGACAAGTGCATCCAGACCAAGTACGGTTTTGACACCGTCTACATTCTTCATGTCATTTGCCAGCTGCATTTTTTGCTTTGCGGAAAGGTTTGTATCCACAAGAACGATCTCCATTGTATTCATGGCGAATTTATCATTCAGTATATTATTTGCCTGAATACTTGGCAGGCTTTCCGGTAATGTGGAATCCAGATTGTAATATACGCTTGTTCTGTTATAACCGAAAACTGCCGGAATCCAAAGCACTACGAAGATTATTGCAATGATAATGTAATGCTTTGCCACAAATTTTGAAATCCGGAATTCCGGAAGCAGTGGTTTATGCTTTGTCTTTTCAATAATGCCGTCAAAGATCAGGATCAATGACGGAAGAACCGTTACACAGGCAATTACACCGATCAGAACACCCTTTGCCATGACAATACCAAGGTCAAGACCAAGCGTGAAGCTCATGAAGCAAAGTGCGATAAATCCGGCGATCGTTGTAATACTACTGCCGACTACGGAAGAGAATGTAGCACTGATGGCCTTTGCCATTGCTTCTTTCTTATCTCCGCCGCATAACTCCTGCTGCTCTTCGTAGCTGTGCCACAGGAAGATGGAGTAGTCAAGCGTAACACCCAGCTGCAATACCGCGGCGAGCGCCTTCGTAATATAGGAAATCTGTCCCATAAAGACATTGGAACCTAAGTTATATACAATCGCCATTCCGATACTCAATAAGAAGAAAAGCGGAATGATGTAGGAATCCATTGTCAGGGAAAGAATGATACTACAAAGAATAACGGCAATCAGTACATAGATCGGTGTTTCTTTGTTGGATAAGTTCTTTGTATCCGTTACAACTGCCGACATACCACTGACAAAGCACTGGTTCTGTGTCACATCACGGATCTCTTCGATCGCATCCATTGTTTCATCCGCACTTGTTGTCGTATCAAACATGGCGATCATCAGAGTCGCATCTCCTTTTGCAAATGCATCCTGCAGCTCCTGTGGAAGAAGCTCTGTCGGAATGGAGATATCTGCGAAGCTGTCATACCAAATTACTTTTTTTACATGGTCGACATCTTCTACCTTTTCTTTCAGTTTGGAAACATCCTTATAGGGGAGCCCCTCGGTAACGATCATTGTAAAGGCACCGGTTCCAAAATCATCCATCAGAACGTCCTGACCTACCATTGTTTCAATATCCTTTGGCAGGTAAGAGAGGACATCGTAATTGACTCTTGTGCTTATGTATCCAAAAAAGGACGGTATTAAAAGCACCAGACTGATGATGAAAATGACAAAACGGCTTTTTACAATACCTCTGCTAAATTTGTCCATAACTTTCCTCATCTCTTTCTTTGATCTGAAATCAATATTTCTCTTACTCTGCAATGCAGTATAAAAAAAAGAACTGCATTTAGGAAGATGCAATTCTTTTTCTTTGTTTTTACTTGATATACAAATTGATCGATCTGTATATCAGGTTATTACATTTTTAAAAAAATGTTAGGTGTAACTTACTCCTTTAACTCGTCTATAATATCCTGCATGGATCTTGTAATGATATAATCATAAACCTCTGCGATCTCCTTTGGAGACAGAAGCATTCCGCTCTGGATCCAGTTCATGACAACAAATGTCATGGACTGCGCATAATATTTAGCGATCATTGACGGCGTCAGCCACTTATCCTTCACAACCTTTTCCCCTGTTTTGGAAATCATGAATTCCAGAAGCAGCTCCTCTACACATTTCCTGACAATTTCTTCAAAGCTGTTCTGCCCTGTTGTTTTTGCCAGTTTTGTATAAAATTCCTTCTCCTTTTGCAGATTGGTAAAGATCAGGATCATGGATTCATCGATCATATCATTCTGCAACAGGGGACGGATCGGCTGCAGGATCTCATCTTTTATGATGCGTTCGACCACTTCATATTTATCCTGAAAATGGTTATAAAAGGTCGGACGGATCACCTGCGCCTTATCTGTAATTTCTTTAATTGTGATTTTTTCAAGAGGTATTACAAGTACAAGCTCTTTCAAAGACTGCATGAGCATCTGCTCTACGTCCGGTTTCGTCTGCATGTCTTTCCTCCAATTTTCTAATTAAGTTCCTCTACCTGTTTGATAAAGTTCCGGATACCCTGAAAGGATTTTTTGCTGATAAAATGCATCATTTTTCTGGCATCGTCTTCTGCTGTTTCCTGATCCACATCTGCTGTCATCATCAGAAACTGTGTCAGGGTTTCCTGTTTTTCCACAAGATCCTTTGCGATCTTATTGCCTTCCTTTGTAAGGATCAGTTCTCCCTTTTCACCGACTTCCAGATACCCTTCTGCCTTGAGCTTACCCATTGCACGGCTGACACTCGGCTTGGAAAAACCAAGTGCTTTTGCCACGTCAATAGATTTTACGCGTCCGTTTTCTCTTTTCAGTAAATAAATCGTTTCCAGATAGGTCTGTCCTGACTGTTGCATGTTAAATTCCTCTCTTATCCTTCGATTTTGTTTCCCATACTTATCTTTTCACTCACTAGGAAAGAATCTGATTTTTAATCTCTTCCAGTTCTTCCTGAGAAGGACTGCCCGGATTCCATCCGATCTTCTGTCCGTCCTCTTTATAACGCGGGATCAAATGCATATGGAAATGAAATACTGTCTGACCTGCCACTTCTCCGTTGTTCTGTACCAGATTAAAGCCGTCACAGCCAAGCTTTTCTGTCATTTTAGCTGCCATTTTTTTTGCCAGGACGATCACATCCTTTGCTTCTTCTTCCGGCAGTTCATACAAATTTGCAAAATGATCCTTTGGCAGGATCAGTGCATGTCCCTTTGTCGCCGGTCCCAGATCCAGGATCACACGGAACTTCTCGTCCTCATATAATGTCTTGGATGGAATTTCCCCATTTGCAATCTTACAAAAAATACATGAATCGTTTTTCATACTATATCTTCCTTTCTTTCTATTGAACTTCTGATATAACCTGCATGATAAATCTCTTTGTCTGTTTACCGGAATATAAACATTTCATCCAGCATACGGAACAGACCGAAATCACCCTTCATTTTAATATTGCCTGTCATAAACGCCTTTTGGAACGTTTCCTGTCCCTGTATGATCTTCTGCAGTACTTCTTCCGTAAGTGTCATCTCAATATCGGGTTTTGTCCCTGTTTCCTCTAAGATCTCCAGCTCATGCTGCTCTATTTTTAAATAGAAGACATCCTCTCTGTCTGTCAGCTCTATTTTATACAAACCTTTCTGTCCGGGCAAGGGATGAAAATGCGTTTCAAACGGTGCATAAATCTGCTGTATCTGCGCACCCTCCTGTTTACCGAGCATTCCCTTAAATAAGGCTGACAGCTCCTGGATATCTTCTTTCTGTTTCTGTACATAAATCTCATCGGATGCATATTTGGAAAGCTGCTCCGACTCCTGTGGTGTCAGTTCCATTCCTTTATTGAGTGCCACACTCTGACTGACTGCCTGATTACTTGCCGGAAGGCTTTTTATCTTCTGGTGGATCGTCCGGTAAAGATCCTCTGCTTTCTTTTCAATAATTGTCACATAATCTTTATTTTGTTCAAACTCATAAACATCCTTGACATATCCGCAGATACCGCTCGCCGGAAGACCACCTAAGATCTCCCATGCATTACTCAGATTCAGTTTCGCCTCCTGCTCGCCATAAGTTGTACTCATGACAACCGGACACATATAGATCTGACGGATCTTATCTTTATCTCCGTACATCCAGATTGCATCTAAAAAGCTCTGCATATATCCGCCGATACCGAACCATTCTACAGTAGTTGCCAGAATAATACCGTCTGCCGCCTTAAGTGTCAGCGGAAGCGTCGTCAGTGCATTTTTCATTTCATACAAGTTGAACCGCTCTACAGAAACATTCAATTCCTCTAAAACCGCCTGCATCTTATCAAGTACAACGATCGTCGGATCCTCTACAAGTCCTCTGCCGCCATAATAAATATTGATCTTCATCTGTTTCCTTCTCTCTGTCTCTATCCGTTTCTGCTTTCCTGCGGTTTTTTGCGTTTCTTTCTATATAAAAGAATCGCCAGAATAAAACCGCTGAATAAACCGCCTACATGTGCTGCATTATCAATATTACTGCCCGTAAATCCTGAAAATAAGGAATAACTGATCAAAAACAGGATCTTCGGAACTGTCATGATCTCCAGCTTTCCTCTGTTCCGCAGAAGAACCCACAAAAGCCCGCCGATCATACCAAAGATCGCCCCGCTTGCACCAAGGGAACTTCTGTCATCCATAAAGTAATACGAAAATGCCATGGATGCAAAGCTTCCCGCAATTCCGCTTCCCAAATACAAAAGCAGATATTTAAAATGTCCGAGTGCCCGCTCTACAATATCCCCTAAGAAATAAAGCAGCATCATATTACCGACCAGATGCGTGATATCCGCATGCAAAAACATACAAGTCAGGATTCTGTACCACTGTCCGCTGTTATACACCAGATCGCGGTTCAATACGCCTCTGTCATACAGAAAATCCCCTGTCAGGATACAGGCTGTAAATACAAGCGCATTGATAATAAAGATTGCATGATTGACAAGTGGTCTTTCTTTGATGCTTTTATAAAACTGCTGCCCTCTGGCGTCATAAATGACCGGATCTTCCAATCTGCCCTTTGGTGCATATGGCTTTTCCAGACACTTTGTCAAAAGCTCCTTCATACCATAAAAATCTTCTGCTCTGCCTTCCGGGATCAGAAGCCGATTTTCCTGCATGAGGATCAGCCAGCAGAAAGCATCATCACCGGACAACCGCATTGCGGCATTTTGATCATCTGTCAGGATCAGAGATAACATATGTACATCCAGACAGCCACCGTCTACAAAACGCCAGCTGATCTTCTTTGTGATCTGCTCATATTGCTCTGCGGTAATTTCCGGATGGTCTGTCTGATCGATCAGACAGACTGCATTCGCATATCTGTTTTCCATAATAAAATAAACCGCAAAGCCGGGAACAAATTCCATCAGCTTTTTAAAGCCCTGCTCTATAAAAAAATCTTCCAGTTTCTCATTCATACAGTTACCCTTTTCTATCTTTAAAAGGGTAACATTTCTTGCCTTTGATGTCAATGTTAGCAGTGGCTAATGCGACCTCCGATACAGATAAAAAATTGCATTTCCAAATATTCCGCAGCAACAGAAAAAAATGGGAAAAACCATCGTCATAACAGAATTTCTGCCTGTATATATACAATAACCGATAAAAATCAGACTTAAGAATATCACACCGGTAAAAAAGAACGGAACCAGAACTTTTTTATTTTTCATGTTTTCTTCTGATTCATTCTCTGTATACTTTTTCTGTATCTCTTTTTTCTCTTTCTCTGTTTCCTCCGGTTGTTTTCTTTCTTCCGGGAAATAATCCGCAGCATTTTCTTTTTCCTTCGGTTTTTCTATGATTTGCGTCAGAATTGCTTCCAGACCCAGACTGTCTTCGCGCACCAGCTTGTAAAACCGGTAAGCATAGGTAACTGCAAATTCATCCTCCTGATCGATCATGCTCAAAAGCTCCTGCGCCAGATTCGTGGTCTTATCCTGTAAAGCGGCTGAAACAGAAGGATCATAGCAGAAATAAAAGGATCCCTCATAAAAATAGATCATTTCCGGGGAAAGTAATAAACCATCTGCAGGCAGGAAATATTCCTGTAGCTTTAATAAAACCAGATAAAGAGCTGTAAAAAATGTCTGTATGTCTGTTGCCGTCAGAGCCTGTCTTTTTGCAAATGTTTCCAGACTGCTCCCACAGACTGCATAGGAAAGTCTCTTTTCTCCGTTAAAATTCTGCAGACTGCATGGAAAAAGTCCCGATATCTCATTTTCTGCCAGCATCTGCAGGAAAAATGCAGATGCCTGCTCCATTTCCCCCAGGATCAGAAAACTGCCCTGTGCCTGTTTTTGATATTCTATTTTCATGATTTGTTCTCCCTTTTTGTATCATTACTGATCTGCCGGATCCGGTGCGATTCCCAGATCACTTTCGATGGGTTCAAGCGTTTTATCTTTTTTTCAACCTGTCCGGAAAATACCCCTGCCCGAAACCCCATCCCCCGGAAAAAGGAAAGAAGAGGACTTTTTCGTTCCAGCCTGATCTGTGCTTTGATCTCCCATAAAGAAACCGAAACGGAATAATCCACATTAGTCAGAAAAACCAGCCTCTTTTTCCCCATATTCTGCATTTCTTTAAGAATCTTATCCTCTGTTTCGTGCCTTCCCGCATGCTCCATCTGCGCACCGTGGATTACTGCCTGCCCTGCCAGATCCACTGCTGCTGCCCGGTTATAAAAGAAAATGGCCGTTTCTGTCAGAAGCATAAAAAGAGCCAGAAGAAGTGGCAGAAGAAATGCTGCCTCCACGGTCGCACTACCCTTTCTGTCGTATTTTTCTGTCCGTATTCTTTTTATTTTTCTGCTTTCTATCACGCCCATTTTCATTTTCTGTTCCATTTTTATATATCTTCCTGTTTTCATCTCTAATTTAATGAATCGTTTTATGACCTGTCGACACCTACATTTTAATATTAAAATCTTATCCCTTAGAAATTACTAACCAAATAGATCAGATAAGAAAACGTAAGAAACGGCAGATACGGCATTTCCGTCTTTCTGTTTCCCCTATGCATTAAAATAAGAAACATTCCCACAATACCTGCCATAAAAAGCCCTGCCACAAAAATAAAAAACACCGGATAAAAGGGCAGATAGCAGGCACACAGCAAAACCGCAAATGCATCTCCCATTCCGATCGCTTCCTTTGTCAGAATGGAAAGAACAAACAAAAGGATACTGAACAAAAAACCCGGTACCTCTGCCCGTAAAAACCCATCCGGCATTTGATAAAATGCAAGTACAAACCCAGGTAAAAGGAAAGCAATATTTACCTTTTTTTCTCTGATATCCCGCACAGATAACAAAAGCAGAAAAAGAAAACCGATCCATTCCCGTTTCATTCTATTCCCTGCAGCAGTCCTTACACGCTGCTCTCCCTTCTGCCTGCGACAGCAATACAACCCGCAGACTCCGTTTCAGATCCGGACAGTTGATCTCTGTATGATACTTTACCCCATAATCTGTAATAAACACGGTCGTCCGCTTCAGTTCTTCTTTTGTCAGTTTCAGACATTTTTTGCATGTATCATAAATTTTTCTATCCTTGTTTCTTTTTGCACCGACATCTTTGCCACTGACAGGTAAAATATCGATATTTAAGTGCTTACAGCTTCTTTTTCTGTGATAAACAGACCCATGCTCCGTCAGAAAAACATAAATTGCACTTTCTCCTGTCACATCTCCGTTTGTCGCATCATAGCCGTTAAATTTATGGACAATACAGTGATTTTCCAAAAGGATCGTCCGTATGCCCGGACATTTCGGTGTCAGAGAAGCTGAATAAACACGGTGCAGACGGATCATATCACTCTGACTGCCCTGTACACCGGCCGCCAAAACCGCCATTTCTCTGGCTGTCTTATGCAGTTTCAGCTGCCGGTCCATATAATTTTGGGTTATCGTGACAATTGATAATAACATAAGACATCCGATCAAAAAGAGCGGAACAACAAGTGCGGCTTCTACGGTCATGCTTCCCTGATCCATACGCCATATACGGAAGAAGAGTACAGAAAATGGTCTCTGGCAGATCTTTTTTGGGAGATTGTTGTTCGATTGAACGGGATAATAAAACTGTGTCTGGAGTATTTTTCCTTTCTGTCTTTTGATTTTATGTATGCCAGAGGCCATCTTCTGTACCCTCCTTTCCTGATAGCACTTAATAGTAAAAAGTTCTTTCTAATTCTTTGCTGTAGCCAAATTTGCTTCCGACCTCCGCCTGTATGCTAAGATAGTCCACACAATCTGCCAGATAAAAGGATGCATCCTCTGTCTGCAGATGCATTTCAACAACATCCATCATACGCAGCACTTTTTTCTCTTCTCCTTCCGCTGCCAGAAACAGACGCAGATATTCCTGATAAGATAATTCTCCGGGCTTTTTCTCCTGTGTATCTTTAACTGACGTATCTCCTTCGTATTGCAGCATTCCTTCCAGACTGTAATGCCAGTTCTGCGCTGTTTTCAGCAAAGACACACCACCGCCTGCCAGAAGTGTTCTGACATCATACACCGCCTCTGCATAAGCCCACGCAAATAATAAGGAAATCTTGATCGGCTCAATTAGTACGGGAACACCTGCTGCCGTAGCGACCGCAGAAGCCATCGCCGCTGCTTCTGCCATTTTTGCGCCGTCAGAAAACAAGTAGGTAACATTACTGACTTCCCGGATCAAAAGTAACCTGTGAACAACATATTTCAGATTTTCTATATCACTGTTTTTTCCGCCCAGAATATATTCCAGCTGATAGGACAATTCTCCTGCATCTTTTTCCTCATCCGTAAAACAGCCGCATTTTTCCATAATATAACTGTCAAACAACAGCTTTTCCGCTGTTTTTACCTGCTCCCGGGAAGTAAGTCCAATTCCTTCCTGCTTTCCTTCTCTGTGAGAACTGAAGCGGGCAGGGTTGATCGACTGTTCCGAAATATGCTGCTTCTGATCTGTTACAAGCAGGAGAACACCTTTTGCCCTGCTTCCGTTTACCTGATCCGCCGGATTTTCCAGCTCTGCTTCTTCCAGAACAGGATTTCCTTCCGCATCCACCATTCCGGTGTCTTTTTTCGGAAGCTCCGTTTCTTCTATGATGCGCTGGTTCTGCTGTCTTTCCGCCGTCACATCTCTTGTCAATAATCCACTCTCCTTAGCAGCGATAAGTTCATTTTTCAGCTCCGCCACATAGGACAGCCCATATTTCTGCTCCATATACCGGATCGCCTGTTTTTCAAAAACAGCTCCCTTCTGATCCGTTGCATACGCATACGCCGGAAAAGAAACATCCGACAAAAAACATTTTGTCAGATCTGCCGTAGCTGCCGTCTGACCCTGCATCAGATTTTCATTTGCATAGTAACTGAAATGCTTTTTGGCACGCGCAAGAGAACCTGTTTTTTCTCCATAGGAGGTATCTATAAAAAGAAGATCATATGCATCAAAAAGTGCCCGGTTATACTCTGCAAACACAGAATACACTGCCAGATCCACAGCGGTTTCTGCCTGTATGCTGATCGCTCTTTGTCTGGCACCTTCTATGACCGTCACAAACAAAGACAGTAATACCGCCAGCATCCATGTCATATAGACAGTAACAGATCCTTTTTTCATTTGATACCTCCCTTCGCAAAGCTCAGACTTTGCCGCTTTCTGTTGAAATGGTCTTGAAAATATTATTGACGATTGTTGTAAGCTGCTTTTTAAAGATCAGAACAAGTCCGATCAAAACAACCAGAATCAAAATCATTTCCACTGTTCCGATTCCTTTTTCATCACGCCAGATTTCTTTGATCACCTGCATCTTCTCACCCCCTTTCCGGATTTAAACAGGTTATATGCCGCACACTTTCGCACCCGAGCGGATACGTAGCATGATCTATATTTCAGACATCTTCTGACGCAGACTACCATGCATATGTCGGAAAACGTCAGGAAACTGAAAACGATAAAAATGCCGGAATCATGATAAGCAGCATAACAAGCAGTAAAAGCAGTACCATGGGAAACAAAAGCTTCGTCCCTGCTTCTTCTCCCGCTTTTTTTACCTGCTGCTTTTGCAGAAGAAAGGCAGAAGCCGCTTCTTCCCGGAGCATAGGCAGAAAATCCTTTGTTCCTTTTTTTACATTCTGGATCAGCAGGGCACAAAATTTCAGATAAAGAGCATTTCCACATCGTTTTCCGAATTTGTCCAACGCCGGTTCCAGCATCTCATTTTTCATATCCCGGCAAAAAAGCTTTAGTTCCATTGCAAGATAAGGATTTTTCTCTTCTTTTTCCATTGTCTGAAAAATAAAAGGAACCGTCATGCCTGCACCTGCAAGCAATGTAAATTTGCTGACAAATGACGGATAGGAAAGTACAAGCTCCCTGCTTCTTTTCTCTGTTTCCTTCTCCAGATCCCGATCCTTTGCGAGGAAAAGCATGAGAAACACAGCAGGGAAGAAGAGAAAAACGATCAGAACTGTATTTTGATCCGAAAGATGATAGCTGACAGTCTGTCCCTGTACTTCTTTGGGAAGCTGCATTACTTCTTCTGTTTTCTGCTTCTCATCTGCATCCTGCAGAATATCTGTCAGTACTTCTTCCTGCTGCTTTTCCTTGGAAACATAAGGATATACCATCACAGAAAAACTGTGTTCCCAGATCTGTTCCTGACAGGACATGATCGCAGTCAGAAGCACAGCTTTTGGCTCTTTGAGTTCCTCTGTATTCACACTGCCATCACTGTCGATCAGTGTATAATCATCACTTTCCCAATCAATCCGAAACGGATAGCCTTCATATTCTTTCTGTAAGTTCAGATCTTCCGTCACATGCGCAAAAGATGTATTATTTCCAAGCAATATGGTTTCAAAAGCTTTTATCAACTGCTCCCGTTTTTCGGTAAGCTCCTGTTTGGTAAATTGTCTGCTTTGCAGCGCATAGACCAGATTTTTTTCTTCCCTGCCATTGGATATGACAAGTGCAACCTCTCTCGGATCCTCCAGATACTGTCCGCGCCTGAGCTCATAACCGTTCTGCAGAACGGATTCTGTTTTCTCTTTTCCGTACAAAAGCAGAAGAAAACAGATCCCTACCAGCAGAACGGGCAGCAGATCCGCGGTTTTCCTTGCATAATATGTCCGCAGAGCTTCCTGTTTTTCCATCGTGGGATGCAAAATCCTTAAATGTTCTTTTACTTTTGGCTGATACAATTTTTGAAAAACAGAATACCCAAATAGCCGGTAACAAAATTCATAAACTAATTTTTTCATATGTGGATCTCCATGATCTTTTCAGATAACAGATAAGCTGTGGCATAAAGAAGGAGACAGGCGGACATGATCAGAATACCCATTGGATTTTGATACAGAGGCATAAAATAACCGGGGGAAGTCAGGGAAATATATCCCATGATAAAAAGTGGGATCAGAAGCATGATCCGCTGTTCCATTTTCTTTCCGGTCAGCATGACATCTATTTCCGCGAGCAGTTCTATTTTCTGACCGATCACATCTGCTGTATTGGCAATCATGGCGTTCAGATCTCCGCCGCTCTTTTTGGCTGTGGCGAATACCTTTGCAAAATCCATGATATCCGTCATCCGGCTTCGCTCTCCCAGATCATTCAAAAGCGCTTCCAGAGAAATGTGGTTTTCCATCTGTCGTTTCATGCTCTGACATTCCTGCAGAATATCCGCAGATGCATCATATAAATAAGTCAGATCTCTGCAGGCTTCCAGAAAGGCATTTTCAATGGAATAACCCGCCTTCAGAGAAGCACCAAAGGAAAGGATCAGATCCTTAAACTCTTTCACAAGCTGCTTTTTCCGCTTTTCCAAAAGCTGTTTCTTTTTCTTTTTCCATAAAAAAGGGAAAAAAACAATACAGAGACCGCCTGCCAAAAATGTTCCGAAAAAAAGCTTTCCAATCAGTAAAAACAGAACTGTAACAGCAATCAGAAACGAAATCATCTCCCGCCGTCTGAATGTATATTTGTCATAATTCATAGTGTAATACCCGCCTGCTGCAGTTTTTCCGTATGAACAAGCGATCCTGTCTTTTTCCATATGCCCTGCACCTTGCCATTCCTTTCTCCTGTTTCCTGAAACTCATATATAACAGAAAGCAGAACTTCCCCCTGCTCATAACCAACAACCTCTGATACGGACAATACCCGTCTGCTCTTGTCCCGCAGTCTTCCCAGATGAACGATCAGATCCACACCACCGGCGATCTGCCTGCGGATCGCTGCAAGCGGAAGCTCCATCCCCATGAGTACCATTGTTTCCAGACGGGCTATCATATCTGCTGCACTGTTGGCATGTCCCGTGCTCAGACTTCCGTCATGGCCGGTATTTAAGGCCTGCAGCATATCGATTGCTTCTGCGCCCCTGACTTCTCCGACGATGATCCGGTCCGGCCGCATACGAAGTGATGCACGGATCAGATCCCGGATCGTCACAGGCTTACAGCCTTCCACGTTGGCATTTCTTGTTTCCAGCCTCACCAGATTGTCATTTCCCTGAATCTGCAGCTCCGCACTGTCCTCGATCGTAATGATCCGCTCTGTACGGGGTATAAAAGAAGAAAGTGCATTTAAAAAGGTCGTCTTTCCGCTGCCTGTTCCGCCACTGATAAAAATGTTATAGCCCGCAATGACAAGCTTTTCCAAAAAAGTACAGATCTCCTGTGAAACAGAACCAAGTCTTAAAAGCTCCGGTATGAGCAGCGGTGTTTTTCCAAAGCGGCGGATCGTCAGGATCGGCCCATTGAGTGCAACAGGCGGCAGTACGACATGGACACGGCTTCCGAAAAGTCTTGCATCTACGATCGGACTGCTTTCATTAACCACTCTGTTTGCTTTTGCAACGATCTGCTGGATCACATCCAGAAGCTTATCCTCTGATTCAAAGGCAGTCTGCCATTGCTGTAGTCTTCCTTCCTTTTCGATGAAAATGTGATCCGGACCGTTTACCATGATCTCTGTCACAGTTTCATCTTCCAATAGCTCCTGCAAAACATCATACTTCCGGATCGCATAATAAATTTCCCGGCAAAGTCTCTTTTTCTCTGCCAGTGGGATATATGTCTCCTTCCCCATAAGCCAGACTTCGTTTTCAACCAGCTCCTGCACCGCTTCATCTTCCATTTCCATGGAATGATCCAGCTTTTCCAGAAGGCGGCTTTTGATTTCCTGTTTCAGCTCATTCATCTTCTTCCTCTTTTTCCATCAGCTTCTGTACATAATCCGCCAGTTCCGTATGTGTATAAAGTGCCGCCTGATAGGAAAATTCCTTAAAAACAGGTATTTTGCATTCTTTCGTTTTGGAAAGCAGATCCTCTTTTTTGATATGGGAGAGCAGCTTTTTATACTGCTCCATCTTTGCCATTGCCAATCCATCCTTAGGAATACAGCTATAAATCTCATCACACAGCTCCAGCAAAGAGAAAAGTCCTCTTACCTGCTCCGTCAGATCCAGAATGATCACTTCATAGTCTGTTTCCCGGATGATCTTCCGCAAAAATGCCTGCCATGTTTTTTCATCGATTTCCTCCATATCGGGATAGGAAAAAACGGGCGGTAAGTAGTAAAGATTTCCGGTCATTTCCACCATGCTTTCCAATCTGCATCTGAATTTTTCCGCATCTTCCTGTAAAAAGTACAGAATATCCATCATATCGTATACAAATTTCTTCTGCATGATATATTCAAACCCGGAATAAGGTTCAAAATTCAGATAAAGCACCTTCTTATTTTTTGCAAGGATCTGTCCCATCGTCAGTGCGATAGAACTTTGCAGCATATGATGCGCCGGAGAGTAAAAAGCAATCAGTTTTGTTTCTGTAGCTGCAGTTCCCTTTACCGGTAAAAGTGCTTCTTCCTCACACAGCTTCAAAATGGCCTTTGCCATCTCATGGATCGACTGGTATTTATAAATACCGGAGCCGTTCTTTGCTTCCGTCAGATACAGCGGACGTCTGACTTTTGTTAGAAGCTGCTCCGTCTGAAAAGCATCCAGAAAATCTTCTCCGATCAGGCAGATATCCTCTTCCTCCCGTTCCTTTTCAAATGCCAGAAAACGATCCGCATCATCAAATGCCATAATAGGAAAATGAAAGCGATCTTTTAAATACGCAGAAAGTGTTTTCACAAGGATTGTCTCCCTGTCACAGATTGCAAGTAATTGATTCATAAAATACTTCCTCCTGTTTGTAGTGCAATCACGCCAAACAGGATTGGAATACTGAAATGGATGACTGCTTTTTTTCTTGTTTTTTTGAAAATGAGGCGATACGCCAATACGAAAATGGAAATGAACGCGCCCGCAAAGCAGGCATAGATAAAAATAGAAATACTGTGCATAATTCCCGTAAACAGGGCACACACGCTGAAAAGCTTGATATCACCGCCTCCAAATGCACCAAAGCGGTAAACCGGTATGAGAAGCAAAAAGAAAACCGCTGCTTCCAAAATACCTCTGCCTGTTCCTATCCAGCCACCAGTCAGCCACCGATAACAGATGCCTGCCAGATATCCTGCCAGTATGATCCGGTTACTGATCCGGAACGTAAAAAGATCCATCACAACTGCCAGACAGAGGATTCCATACAAAAAGATCATACATCCTCCAAAATGATATAATTTTAAAAACGTGGAAATTGTGAAACAGGAACTGTTTCACCGATAGCAGAACTGCTATCTGTCTGTAAGCTGCATTATATAAGAGGGATTTACAAAAGTAAACCCCTCTTTACAAAAAAGATCATTTTTGTGAAAACTGCCGGATTTTCAGAAAAGCTGCATGCAAAACAGCATGCAAACCCCCGGAATTCCTAGAATCGTGCTTGTCAAAAGCGTCCAGACATTAACCCCGACGAACAGATCCAGTGCCAGATACGAAAAGAGCTGATCCAGTCCTATGATCGTCACAAAACCTAAAATGCCACGTTCCACCAGACCAAGCACCAGTCGTCTTTTTTTCTGAAAGCTGCTCAAAAACAAAACAAAAAGACAGACACACACAATAAAAATATACATATAATTCTGAGATGTAAATTCTCCCATTTCAAACACCATCATGTATTTTTCTATTTCAGTGTATGCCTGTTTTTATTATTTATGTATGATCCTTCTGCCTATTCCATAGTAAAAATTTTATCAGATTTCAAATGACAGACTGTTGACACCAAGCAGCTCTGCTGTCCGCTCATCAGGCTGTCCGAATCCAATAAAGATCTGCGCCTTTTTACCATCATAGACACGTTCGCCATCCTCTGTTACAGTAGAAAATGCAGTTTTGGAAATATGCAGGCTGATCCATTGTCCTTCCCCGGCTTTTATATGGATCCTTGCAAAAACACCGAGCTTCGGATGCAACACTTCATTCGGACTCTGTACTTTCACATAGCCCTGTAGTACTTCCTCTGTATCATAACTGCCCTTGTTTTCCACATGTACTTTTATCTCTATACCGTCTTTTACAGCATCTTCGTAAGTATATTCTTTTTCCGGCTGTATTTCATCTATCACACAATCACTGTAGGTCAGACCATAGCCAAACGGATAAAGTGGTTTTTTTGTCAGATAGCGGTAAGTTCTTCCCCGCATCGTATAGTCTGTAAATGCAGGCATTTCTGTCAGATCCCGGTATATGGTGACAGGAAGCTTTCCGGATGGTGAATATTCTCCAAATAAAAGCCTTGCCACTTCTCTTCCGCCTTCTGCTCCCGGATAAAACGCCTGTAGAATGGCAGCAGCTTCCTGATCCGCAAAATTAAGATCCATTGCAGAACCTGCAAGCAGGCAGACGATAAATGGTTTCTTTGTTTTCGAAACTGCTTCCAAAAGCCTTTGCTGCGACGGTGGAAGAAGCAGATCCAGCTTGTCACCGGAAGCATAGGAATTTCCGGTATCTCCTTCCTCTCCTTCCAAAGTCTCATCGAGCCCCAGACAGAGAACAACCACATCTGCATGTTCTGCACAGCTGACTGCTTCACTGATCCTGTCATCAGGCTGTGCCAGTGTCTCTTCTCTGTCTCTGTATAAATGACAGCCCTGTGCATATAATACACGTCCGTCTTCTCCCAGATAATCCTGGATTCCTTCCAGAACCGTAATATATCTCGGAGGTGTTCCGTGATAATTGCCGATCAGTGCCTCTCTGCTGTCTGCATTTGGTCCGATCACGCCAATTGTCATACCTTTTTTCTTTTTCAGCGGTAAAATACCATCATTCTTTAAAAGAACAATACTTTCTTCTGCTGCTTTTTTTGCCAGCGCAAGATGTTCTTTGCAGGCAATGGTTTCATATGGTATCTCATCATATTCTGTTTTGTCAAACATTCCGAGCAGAAATCTTGTTGTAAACAGACGGATCGCCGCACGGCGGATCAGGGAAAGTGGCAGATCTCCCTTTTTATAAGCAGGCATAATCTCCCGGTAGGTACAGCCACAGTTCAGATCACATCCTTTTTCCAGTGCCAGATACGCACTTTCTTCCGCATTTCTGGTTACTTTATGGTTTTCATGGAAATCCTTGATTGCCCAACAGTCAGATACATAATGTCCCTCAAAATGCCACTTACCGCGCAATACCTCTTCCATCAGATAAGTGTTGGCACAGCATGGCTCCCCATTCGTGCGGTTATATGCACCCATCACAGATTCCACACCTGCCTCCACACAGGCCTGAAAAGCGGGCAGATAAGTTTCCCACATGTCTTTTCTGGTGGCCTTAGCATCAAAATGATGTCTTTCCTTTTCCGGACCGGAATGTACCGCAAAATGCTTTGCACACGCCGCTGTTTTTAAATAAGATCCATCACCCTGCAATCCTTTTACAAAGGATTCTCCAAGTCTGCTTGTCAGATATGGATCCTCTCCATATGTTTCATGTCCGCGTCCCCATCTCGGATCACGGAAAATATTCACATTAGGAGACCAGATTGTCAGACCTTTATAAATATCTCTGTCCCCATGCGCAGAAGCTGCATTGTATTTTGCACGGGCTTCTGTCGCGATTGTATCTCCTATTTTTTCTATTAGCACCGGATCAAATGTAGCTGCAAGCCCTATTGCCTGTGGAAATACAGTTGCGGTTCCGGCTCTTGCCACACCATGAAGTCCTTCACTCCACCAGTTATATGCCGGAATATGCAGTCTTTCAATAGCCGGTGCATCATATCTGAGCTGCGATGCCATTTCTTCTACTGTCATCTGATCAACCAGATGAACCGCTCTTTCTTCTGCTTCTTTTCTGTTCATTGCAAAATCCTCATACTCTCTACTGTTGTTCCGTCCTTTGTTATCTTCTGCTTTTATCTTACAAAATTACTTTTGCAGCGACCTCACATTTCTTGCGATATCATTTACAAATATTGCGAATCATACACGCAAAAACTTTCCATTTATCAATTTGTATTTTATAATGGAAAAAGAAGGTAATTTTGCGTTTTATGCATGTAAAAGGAGGAGTTTTATGGCAGAAAAAAGAGAAACACCACCAAAATATAAGCAGCCTGTTACTGAGTTTGTAGGGCGGAATCTGACAGGTTCTCTGGAACAGATTGATTACAGTCCCAAATCCCATATCCGCATATGGTACAATAATCAGGTAGAAGGATATGCCACACATCATCATACTGCAATGGAGATGATCCTATGCATAGAAAACACATACACTGTTATTGCCAACAACAAGACCTATCATTTAAATGTTGGCGATATATTGTTGATTCCACCAAATATGTTACACAAGATCATCTGTCAGGAAGAAGGTACCCGCTTTATTTTTCTGGTCAATATCGATTCCTTTTCCAATCTGGAAGATTATCATACACTTGATCCTGTTTTTATGGATGCTTATTACTGCTCTGCCATTACTAAGCCTTCTATTTATCAGGAATTTTATGCTAATCTGATGCAGATGATCGATACGTATTTTTCCAATGATATTTTTTGGGAAACAACGATATTTTCTCTTTTACTGAAAAGCTATATTTTGATTGGAAAAGAACAATATGATCAGTCCGTTACTCAGGCTGATACAGATAATATTAATAAACACAGGGAACATTATGATAAGTTCGTAAGCCTTCTGACCTTTATTGATGCTAACTATCAGGAAGATCTGAGTCTGGAACAGGCTGCTGATTACATTGGTTTTTCCAAATACCATTTTTCACGTTTATTTAAGCTCCATACAAATACAACTTTTTATGATTATTTGTCTCACAAAAGAGTACAGGCTGCGCAGGCTCTTCTTACAACCGACATTCCGATCACGGACATTGCATTCCAGACGGGTTTTAATAATCTGACTACCTTCTGCCGGTGTTTTAAAAAATGTACCAATTGTTCTCCAACGGAATACCGTAATAAATTCCGCGAAGAACAGGTAAATTAAACATCTCTTTTCAACAAAAAAAGGAAGCCAAAAGCTTCCTTTTTTTGTGAATGAGAGAGATACTTTATATTAACCTTTTACGCTACCTAATGCGACACCTGCAATAATATACTTGGAAAGCAACAGGTACACAATGATCAGTGGTAAAACGGTCAATGTCAGACCCAGATAGACAGAACCGTATTCCGTCTTATAAATATCACCCCGAAGAAGGCTGACCATGATAGGCATGGTATATTTATCCTGGTCTGTCAGCAGGACAAGCGGTGTAAACAGGTTATTCCAACTGGATACAAAACTGAAGATTGCCTGCGTTGCAATCGCCGGTTTCATAATAGGGAGGACAATGGAATTGAATATAAAATATTCACCTGCACCGTCAATTCTTGCTGATTGCACAATTTCCATCGATAAAGTGGATTGTAAATACTGCCTCATAAAAAATACCATAGATGGCGAAGCAATTGCCGGTAAAATCAACATGAGCAGATTATTTGTCATATGGATTTTATAAACCATCTGGTAAAAACCGATCATCGTAACCTGCGCAGGAATCATCATAACAGCCATGATAAAGCTGAAAAACGGCCGTTTCAGTTTCCAGTCATATGCTGTCAGTGCATATGCCGTCAATGATGAGAAATAAACCGCCAGCCCTGTGGAACCTATGGAAATGATCAGGGAATTCATAAATCCTCTGGCAGGATTAAAGCTTTTTCCAAGCAGAATCTTCAGGTTTTTGATCATATGTGTAGATGGCAGAAGAGAAATTGCATGCTGCTGTATTTCCGTTGTCGATCTCGTCGCATTCATGATCATGATCCAGAAGGGCATAATACTGATGATCGCCAGCAGAATACATACAACGTAGATCACAATCTTCAGAATTTTATTTTCTTTATTGTGTAACATTTGCACCCTCCCTTTCCATTCTTTTCTGTGCCTTCAGCTCCTGTCTGTACTTCTTTTCCAGTCTTCTGATCTCACGAAGTCTGAGTTCTTCATCCTTATCTCTTAAAATGTAGAACATAAATGCTGAGATAACGCAGATGATCAGGAACATGATCATGCTCGCTGCTGCTGCCCTGTTATACATATAACTGCCACTGAATGCCTGATTGTAAATAAATACGCTTGTTGTAAGTGTTGCATTATCCGGTCCGCCAAGCAGGAACAGCTTTGGAATATCAAACATATTCAGACCACCGATAAGACTTGTAACAAGTGTAAACAACAAAATTGTTTTAATATTCGGAATCGTAACATAAAAGAATGTCTGTACACGATTCGCACCATCTACTTCCGCTGCTTCAAAAATCTCGGGACTGATACCAAGTACACCGGAAATCAGGACAACCATTGTATAGCCATACCACATCCATGTCTGGATGAAGATAACAACACCCTTTGCAACTGCTTTATTAATGAGCAGGTTTACAGGCTCATTAGTGATACCAAGTCTTACAAGTAGATCATTTACCGGTCCCATCGGATATCCGAATAAAGCATTAAACAGGATTGCCACAGTTGCAGCAGTAATAATATTCGGCATATAGAAAAGAACCTTAAATAATCCCTGTCCTTTTACCTTACTTCGTTTATCTGTAAACCATGCAGTTAACAAAAGTGCCAATAATATCTGTGGAATAAAGTTACAGATCCACAGGAAAACTGTATTTCTTAACGCCTGTTGAAAAGACGGATTGGTCAATATAATTTTAAAATTACGAAAGGGATCTTCTGTCAGAAAATGAAAATTTGTCATTCCGAGACCCTTCAGATCTGTAAAACCAATCAAGGCTGTATATACGATCGGATATAAAGAAAACAATATAAATGCAACCATAAAAGGAATACTGAATATGTAACCGTATTTTGCATATCCGTGATGCTTTCCTTTTCTCACATCTTTCACCTCCAATTCCTTTCATACATCAAAGATGTATGATACAGCCTCATCCCGGCTAAGGGATGAGGCTTCAGATCATTTTTATTCTACGATTACGTCCAGATTATCTGCTACCTGCTGTTTAAAATCTGCAATTGCCTGCTCACGGGACTTATTACCTGCTGTGTATTCACGAACCTGTTCTCTCCAGTAAGTATTGATTGTCTCATCATACTGTGTCAGATTGGTACCCTTTGCATAAGAGTTAGCCGGAACAAATACATCGAACATGTTCTGTCCGCCAAGGAACTCCACGGATCCGTCAGATTTTGACATAACTGTTCCACTGGCTACACAGTCTTTTGTGCCACCTTCTCCATTATAAGTACCGTTTGCCCACATATACTGCAGACCTTCTTCGCTGCTGTCGAGTGTAATCCACTCAAGGATATCCTTTACAGCTTCCTTCTTCTGTGTATCTTTGTTTGCAAGAAGCCATGTACCGCCCCAGAAGAAACCGATTGGAGGCTCACATACTGCCCAGTCACCATAAGTACCTTCTCCAACCTTTTCGCCACCACAGTTAGGAGCAAGAGTATAGTTGATCAGCCATGCAGGACCAAAGAAACCGAAAATCTGCTGTGCACCTTCGCCCTTCATATCTGCAAACCATGCATCCTGCCAATCCTGTGTATCATTATGATAACCATTGTCTTTCAGTTTTTTGGAAAGATCTAAGAACTCTTCACGTTTTGGATCGATATTTAATTTTCCGTCCACAATCCAACCTTTATCTGAGCTGTTTTCCACTGCATGCCAGATATCGCCATCACCTGAAACAATACCATAACCTTTTGCTTTTAATTCAGCTGCTGCATTGTAGAACTGATCCCATCCAGGACCAACCTTCTTTGCAATTTCTGCCGGATCATCTGTTCCCCAGACATCTTTTGCGATGGAACGACGATAAATAAAAGCACCACCTGTTGCCTGATAACCAAGTGCAACCAGTTTTCCGTCAGGATTTGTTCCGATATCCATCGTATACTGCGCAATATCCGCATCTTTTGTCATAGTAGCTACATCAATGCCAAGATCTTCATAAGCTGCTGCATACTGTGAAGCATCACCCTGTGTATATTTCAGTACAAAAGCTGCTTCTGCACAATAAATATCAGGTGCATCAGCTCCTCCTGATGCAAGTGCCTGATCCAGTGCCGGCTGATAAGCACCATCCGTTGTTGCAATAATTGTTGTGTTGATATCATAATCAAAATCAGGATGCAATTCTTTGTATTTTTCAATCATACCGGGCACTTCATCTGTAAATGCCCAGACATTGATCACATGATCCGCATCTGCATTTGTCTTTGCATCTCCTGTACTTTCTGTACTTTCTTCGCTCTCTGCATCCGTTTGTGTTTCAGCAGTTGTATCTCCTGCCTGATCAGCCTGATCAGATGTACTGCCACAACCGACAAGAAGAGTTGATATTGTGCATGCGCATAAGATACTTGCAATTAACTTCTTCATTTTTTTCCTCCTTCAATACCCTTTGTTTTTTACTTTGCATTGCTATTCCCAATAACAGGCCCCGTTGTGTAATAACATAATCTTATTATACATTTTTTTATATTTGATTCTTTACGATTCTTGCTTTTTATTTTGCAATTCTTGCCAAATATGTATTTTGTACTAACAATTAACACTTATTTCCTGTATACTCAATTTATAATATGGATGATTTAAAGAAAGGAATGATTTTTATGAAGGATTTGTTTCAGGCTGATAATCCACTGATTCGGATTTTAGAATGTTTTTTTGATCTGATGGAACTTAATTTTCTCTTTATTCTGACATCGCTCCCTCTTTTTACAATAGGGAGTTCCCTTTGCGCATTATATAATACAAGTATTAAAATGATCCGGAAAGAAGGTATTTCAATCCATAAAAACTATATGCATTGTTTTCGAAAGCAGTTTAAATCTGCAACGCCTTTATGGATCTGTCTTTTTCTTTTATGTGCTTTTTTCCTGACAGATTTGTATATTGTCTGTTTTATACTTGACCGGAAATATGTATTGCTACAAGTTCCGTTTCTGATTCTGCTGTTTGTATTATTTTCCATTATCATTTATGCGTTTCCGCTGCTTTCCTTTTATGAAGCAACTTTAAAAGACACTTTAAAAAATGCCATACTGCTGAGTCTCAGTAATCTGCCAACAACCATTCTGATCCTGTTTATCCCTGCCTTTTTACTTTTTCTTTCATCTCTTTCGGGCAAAAATCTGGTCATGATCGGAAGCCTGTTGTTCTTTTTTGGCTTTGCAGCATTGGCTTGTTTTTATTCTTTGTTTTTATCTAAAATTTTATTATCCTGTGAAAAGGATGTATCATAATATTACTATTTTTATTATCTGTCTTATGCGTAAAAACCGCGACTGCTGCTGCCATCCTGACTGCTGACTGTCAGATCTTCCCGTCCGTAGGTCAGACCTGCATAAACCTGCTGGCTCTTCTGCATGACAGGATCACTCGTATCGTTGACAGCATCTTCTTTATATATTTCGTAAAGTCTGCGCATCACCTTTTCTGCTTCAAAAAGCGGTTCTGCTTTTTTACTGCCAAGGGCTATGCCAAGCTGCCTGCTGACATATAAGTATAAACCCAGAACAGTTCTGCCAAGCTCATTTTTTTCCTGCACGCTATCTGTCAGCTCCCGCAGACAGTCAATGGATTTTTCCATGCTTCTGTGAAAAGCATCTTTCTGTCCGTCCGCAAGCGCATCTTTTGCATCTTCCATATATTGCAGAAAAATTTCATATAACAGCACAATGAGCTGGCTTTTGTTTGCCTGCGTGATTCGCAGTGTAAATTCCTGTTTTTTTTCGTTTGTCATGTAGGAGTCCTCTAATATCCTATAACTTGCTTTGCAAGTTATTTGGTCGCACATTTTGGTCGCACATTTGCTTCGCAAATATGTGGCAATTATTCTATAACTTGCTCCGCAAGTTATTTGGTCATACATTTGCTGACGCAAATATATGACAATTATTCTATAACTTGCTTTGCAAGTTATTTGGCCGCACATTTGCTTCGCAAATATGTGGCAATTATTGTAACAGTTGCAGTACTTCTGCCGGTCTCTGGTTCGCCTGTGTCAGAACGGAAATGCCTGCCTGATTGAGCACCTGCTGGTTTGCATATTCTGTCATTTCCTCTGCCATATCTGTATCCATGATACGGGAGAAAGCACTTGTCACATTTTCTTCTGTGACACCGAGGCTGCTCTGTGTATGCTCCAGTCTGTTTTCATAAGCACCTATTCTGGAGCGGACAGAAGAAATATAAGCATTTGCCTGCTTGGAAAGTTCTATTGCCCGCTGCGCACCTTCCTGTGTGGAAATATCGATATTGGAAAGACCAAGTGTATCCAGAGAAACCTCCGGAATACGAATCGCAAGCACCTGTCCTTCATTGGCTCCGATCTGGACGCGCATGGCTCCGATTCCGGTGATATCAAGTGAAATGCTGCCATCCTGGCTTGTTGTTGTAACATTCTTATCTACTTTAAATGTGATCTCAAATTCATTTGCTGCTGTGACAGTTACTTTGTCGCCGTCATAAGTGATCTTGGCATCTTTCGGGAATGCATTTTCACTGCCATCCTGCAGAAGTGTCACACTACCGTCTTTCAGATCTACATTTCCATCCTGATCAAGCGGAATCGGATTTACCAGACTGAACTTATAATTTGCGACCGGTGTTTCATCGGAATAATAGCTTACCTTAATGCCCTTTGCATCTGCATAGCCCTTCAGATCGCAATCACCGTTTAACAGCTTTTTGCCGTTAAATTCCGTATCATTTTTCATACGTTCGATTTCTTCTTTCAGCTCTTTTATCTCTGCCTGAAGGGATTCTCTGTCGGAATCTGTTTTTGTACCTGTTGCTGCCTGTACGGAAAGCTCATTCATACGCTGTATCATGGACTGTATTTCTGTCAGCGCACCTTCTGCCGTGCTGACAACGGAAACTGCCGTACTTGCGTTATCCTTAGACTGTGAAAGCCCCTTGAGCTGTGCATTCATACGCTTTGCGATCGCAATTCCGGATGGATTTTCCTTTGCATGATTTACCTTATAACCTGTCGATAATCTCTCTGTTGAAACATTGAACTTCTTTTCATTCACTGTAAGTGCTGCATTGGCTACAACCGCCGATACATTGTAATTGATCTTCATACCTGTTCACCTTTCCGCTTATAATTCCATTAACAGTCTGATCAGCTGTTTTGCTGTCTGATACAGACCGTTTGCAGAAGTATGACTTCCCTGTACCTCTTCTGACCGGTTTTCTGTATTTGTATGCGTCTGCTTCCCTGCAGACTGCTCCGTATCATAATAAGAATTTTTAATATCCTGACTATATACAATAGTAATATCGGCAGAATATCCTGTTTCCGAAAGAACCGAATGTTTAAAATCTTCCTCTTTTTCCTGTATTTTCTGCAGGGTATCTTCTCTGTTACAGCCGATATATCCTGTTATTCTGCCATTTTCCTGTCTGCATTTTGCAGCTATGATCTCTCCATCCGTCAAAGTTACCTGTAAAGAAGCGGATGCTTCTTTCTGCTCTGTATGACGGAAGCGGACAGTAACACTTGTCAGTTCTCCACGTATCACAGCGGGCATCTCATAGCATTCCTCTTTTGCCAGATGAGAAGATAAACAAAGCTGCTTGGCAACCAAAGAAAGTGCTTTGATATCGAGCAGATCCGACTGTTCATAAACAGCTTCCTCCACTGCTTCCTGCATTGTATCGGTAAAGTCCTTATAAGACTGCTTTGCTTCTTCCACATCGTTAAAATGAGATAACAGCTCTTCAAAAGCAGCGTCGACATCCGGAAAAATATCTGTCTCTTCCATTTCAGACTCTGCATCCTTTATTTTTCTGAACATATCTCCGCGGCTGTTAAATATCTGTTTTGCTGCTGCCATATTCTGTGCATGCACAGGCTGTCCGAAAGCTGTCAGAAATTCAACTACAGGCTCCTGCACTGTCAGATCTTCCCGCATCTGCGCAAGCTCTTCCCTGCTCTGCATGATAGAAATGCTTTCCATTTCCGTCTGCACGGTTTCCATGGAAAGTACATCAAACAGCTCCTTTGCCCGATACCGGTAATAGCTGTCAATCTGGTCAGAAATACTTTTTCCTTTTTGCAGTACATCCTTTTGCAGACCAAAATCATTATCTACCTTTACATCTACTTTCTTTTTCTGCCCCGTTCTGACAGCGGAAAGCAGATTAGAAAAGGTGAGTTCCTGCCCGCTTGCAACAACGGTTCCAATCGCTTTTCCATCTCCCTTTTCAATCTGGCGGATCAGACGGTAAATACCGATATAAGATGCTCTTTCTTCTGCGGAAATGGATTTTTCCTGCTCCAGCTTATATAAATACCGACTGAATCTTTCTTCGTTGTCCACATAGGCTGTCTGCTGATTTTGCAGATAAGCAGTCAGCTCATCCACTGTCTCCTCCAGCGGATTGACACCTTCCCGTATCATCTGAAGCACTCTGGCAGGTGTCATTTCAGAAAGCAAGTTCTGCAGCTTTGCATCTGCGTATCTGACTTCTTCAATATTCTCTTTTGTGATCTCCTGCCGGTTATAAGCTAAAATACGGACAGCTCTTCTGTTTGCATCCGTAGCTTCCATTTCGTTTTCGAAAAGCAGATCATCTACATTCCGGAACGCATCTTTGATGGAATCTCCCAGATCCGCTCTTGGCTGTGTCATCAGTGCTTCATAGCTTTCTCCTGCCTTCTGGTACTGGCTCTGACGGCTCAGACCTGCCTCATAAATACCGGAAAGCTGATAACCGCCGATCTGTCTGCCGATCGGGCCGAGGATTGCTGCAGGCATCTGACCGATCTGCATAATCTTATGGCTGTTTTCCTTCCAAACCTCATCCATCGCTTCATCCGGAAGAGAAATTCCCATGGTTTCTCCACTTTGCTGCTCTATTTTCTTAAGGTTTTCCACAAGTTCTTCAATCGGCTGTGTATCAATCGCATAATCGCTCTGTAAGAGAAGCAGATTGGCTCTGACTGTCATCTGAAGCCGTACTTCTTCCATAACACGCCTTGCATGGATCTGCTGCCCGGACAGCTGCACATCCGTTTCCGTAACATCACCGGATGAAACAGAAGCTTCTTTCTGCATCTCCAGATCGTCCTGTGCTTTTGCCAGATTCCGGATATTACAGATCTGTCCCTTAGAAACAACCTTATCAACAGCTTCATCACTGATAGAAGCAGCCTCATCCATGATCTTTTCTGCTTTTTCCAGAAGGCTTTCTCCGGCAAGAAGTGCTTCTTTCGGTGCTTTTCCTTCTTTTAACGCTTCTACTATCTTTTCTGTAACAGCAGCTTCATTCCCCTGCTCCATACGATTCATATCCTGCAGCAGCAGAAGATGCTCCGCTGTCAGTGGAATATCTCTTCCGAGAAGCCACATACAATCTGCTTTTGTCTGTTCATCCGCAACAAGCCCTGCTTCTTCAATCACACTGCCTATCTGCTTGGCAAATGCAGGATCTGCTGCCACTGCCTGATCCTTTTCCTGTCCCTGATAGGTGGCGGCAAATTTCGCTTTATATGTATTTTCGATCGTAACCGGCAGTTCATTTTCCAAAAGATACTGCTTCATATCATCCGTAACATCACCGATCTGCATGGCAAGATCTTTTGCATCTACTACTTCCCTTACATTGTCTTCCGTAGGTGGAATGTCATTTTCGGAAAATGCTGCCATCAGACTCTGTGCATAACCTGCATCACCGGCAAGTGCTGTCAGCTTATCCAGTGAAAAATCATCACTGCTGTTAAAACCTGTGATCACAGTACCTGATTTTGCCATTTCCGCCTTGATGTGATCCATGATCGTAACAGCATCACCCGCTTCGATCCTGCCCGGATTTACGCCGTCCTTTACAAGTGTCTGATAATCATCCGCAGACATGGTATTTGCCATGACTGTCATATAATCTTTTAAAGAGGCAGTATCCACATAAGAAGTTTCTGCCTGGATATCCTCCATCGTTTTTCCCTGTTTATCGTAAATACCCTGTTTTGTCTGCGTAGCTGAAAACGGATTTTCTGCAAATACAGCAGCAGCTCTTATCTCTTTCTTTTCTGCTGTCTGTGCTTTTGATATTTCTTTTTCCTGATTGACCTGTATATTCGTAAAGTTGATTCTCATAGGATCCTCTTTTCTGGGTTTCTTTCCTTGTCGCCATAACTCAAAAATCCTGCCGGTCTTGCCGTCAGTCGTGCTTCGCACTTTACGATTTTCTCGTTGTACGTTCGGGTGAAATCAAGTACAAGCTTCGCTTGTGCTTGATTTCCTTCCTCACTACAAAAAAGGTAAGCACAATGTGCTTACCTTTTATTTCGGATTCTTTTTCTTTTTTCTAAAGAGAATGCTGTTTAAAACAAGAACAATGCAGCACCATAAGCCGGCAGATCAAATGTCAGGGAATATGGTTTGTTATCACATTTCACTGCTTTTGCAGTGATTTCTTTCGGAATTGTACCACCGTTTCCACCAAAATCCACATCATCGCTGTTTAAAAGCAGTTTATACTTTTTCTTTTTATCAACACCGAGCTGATAGTCTTTCCGTTCCATTGGTGTCATATTCAAAACGACCAGTATATTATTTCTGCCATTTTCCGATTTTCTCACATAGCTGTAAATGCTTCTGTCCTTATCATCCGCATTGATCCATTCAAAGCTCTTCCAGTTATTGTCATTTTCAGACAGACATGGGTATTTGTTATAGATTTCCAGCAGCTTCTGCGTATAATATTTCATGGAGCTGTGCTCTTTATCTTCGAGATAATGCCACTCCAGCTCTCTTTCTTCCGACCATTCGCAGTCCTGTCCGAAATCCTGTCCCATAAACAGAAGCTTCTTACCGCAATGTGTGAACATATAAGTATATCCTACTCGCAGATTTGCGAATTTATCTTTATAAAAGCCCGGCATTTTATTGAGCATAGAGCATTTCAGGTGCACAACCTCATCATGGGAAAGCGGCAGAATATAATTTTCGCTTTCGTTATAGCTCATGGCAAATGTCAGTTTATAATGATTATCTTTTCTGAAGATCGGATCGAGGCTCATATAAGAACAGAAATCATGCATCCAGCCCATATTCCACTTGAAGGTAAAGCCAAGTCCGCCTTCCTTTGGATCGCCTGTTACAAGCGGCCATGCAGTGGATTCCTCTGCGATCATCATTGTGCCCGGATATTTTTTCTTCATCATGGAATTCAGATGACGAAAAAATTCGATCGCATCCAGATTTTTATTATTACCGAATTCATTTGGCAGCCATTGTCCGTTTTCTCTGCCGTAATCCAAATATAACATGGAAGCTACCGCATCTACTCTGAGCCCGTCAATATGAAATTTATTGACCCAGAACATGGCATTGGCGATCAGGAAGTTGCTGACCTCATGTTTACCATAATTGAAGATCTTTGTTCCCCAGTCGGGATGTTCTCCTCTTCTGGCATCCGGATGCTCATACAGACAAGTTCCGTCAAAGTTAGCCAGACCGAATTCATCCTTTGGAAAATGCGCCGGAACCCAGTCCAGAATAACACCGATATGATGCTTATGTAAGGTATTGACCAGATACATGAAATCTTCCGGTGTTCCGTAACGGGAAGTCGGTGCATAATAGCCTGTTACCTGATAGCCCCAGGAACCGTCAAACGGATGCTCTGCGATTCCCATCAGCTCTACATGTGTATATTTCATATCCTTGCAGTATTCTACAAAACGATCTGCAAATTCGCGGTAATTATAAAATCCGGTTTCCTTCTCCGGATCGCTGACCGGATGCTTCATCCAGGAACCGATATGACATTCATAAATTGCCATAGGCTGTTTTAAAATATCTTTTGTCTGCTTTTCTGTCTGCCATGCGGAATCTGTCCATTTGAAACCGGAAAGATCTGTTACAATAGATGCATTATCCGGTCTGAGCTGTGCATAATTACCGTAAGGATCTGCTTTATACAATTTTCTGTCATCACTCGTCGTGATCACATATTTATACATATCCCCAATCTTTGCGCCCGGAATAAATAATGCAAAAATACCTCCCTCTGAAATACGATCCATATTATCCTTGAAGATATCCCAGTTATTAAAAGAACCGATTACATTCACATACTTGGCATTTGGTGCCCATACTGCAAAGTAAACTCCCTTCTGCCCATCTATTTCTGCCTCATGTGCACCCATTTTTTCATAGATTTCATAATGTGTACCCTGCGCAAAAAGATAAGCATCTGCCTCGGTGATCATAACCGGACAATCCTGTTTTTTGCTTTCTGTCATACCTTAACCCCTTTTCTATTTTTTAATAAAATCCTTCTCTCTTAATACGATCATATCTTCTTTATCATACCGCTTCGCAAAAACAACATCCATAAAATGGGAGAGGTTCTTTTTGTCCGCATGTTTGATTGCTTCGTTAATGATCTCTTTTACTTCCTCTACTGTAACCGCATGCTCGTTTGTCTGTCTTTCCTCGATCCGGTTATAAAGCGCGAGCACACCCATATCATCAATGGAATATTCCTGCTCTCTTGCATATTCCCGTCCAAAGTTTACAAGTCCGTCATTATCCAGAACCTGAATGTCTATCTTGACATTAAAGTAATCCTGCACCTTCGGGTTCATACGGATCAGTCTGTCCATATCCTGCTTTGTATCTGTCAGGATAAGCAGAATGCCTTTCCCCTGCATTTCATCACAGGCTTTTAACATACCCTGACATACAGACTGTTTGATATCACCCGCATGATCGATAATGATCGCACCATTTGCTGTTTTTTCAAATAATGTCGTAATATCCTTCTGATCCAGTTCCTCTGCTGTCAGAGTTTCTGTATTTCCTGTGAAAGAATCATTTGACCGCATATCCAGTGCAATATTCTGTGCGATCGTCAGAGCGCCTGTTCCTTTATCTCCTGTAATGATCACATTACCGGTAAACGGAACGAGTGAAATAGTATCCAGTGCATATGCGATCTGTTCCTGCAGCTCTTTTGTCTGCGCGATCGCACCAAACATTTCCTTTTCTGCTTTCGTCAGCGTACGCTTTTCCGGACTGTCCGGCTTTTCTTCCTGTTTTTCTGCCAGAACAGCTTCCTGTTGCTTTTCGATCTCGGATAATGAAATATAATCCTCCGGTCTGGAATCTTTTTCGGATTGTTCCATCTCCTCTTCCAGAGCCTGCATTTGCATACTGCTTGTATCATAATGCTGATTTTCGAGTGCAGTCATCAGTTTGGCTTCCAGACCGTTGATCTCTGCCGTGTTAAATTTATTCGGACGATCCTGTAATTCTTCTTCTGTTTCCTCTGTCTCTTCATCTGATACAGGATCTGTTTCTGTTCCGGATTCTATATCATTTTTTTCCACAGATTCTTCCTGTTCCGGTTCAGCCACATAATCTGTCTGTTCTACAGAAGCAACAATATCTTCTACAGATTCTTCTTCAGGCAGATCAACATCCTCTGCTGCCGGCTCTTCTGCTTCAGCCGGTTCTTCTGTCTCGGTCTTTTCTTCTGCTGTTTCTTCCTTTAATGCATCTTCTACTTCCGTAGCAAGATCATCCGTATCGGAGAATACATCAAGAACCGGATTGATCATATCCAGATCTGACTGGACACTGGCTCTTGCTGCTGCATCAAAATCCGATAACAGAGGACCTGTCTGCTCCAAAACACGCTGCTTCATTTCCTGTAAATGCTTTTCTTCATTGGCTTTTTTGGTTTCTTCCCATTCTGCCATGATATCTGCAAAGCTGAGCTGACCGGTGATCTGTTTTTCCACCATCGGTTCCGGCTCTTTTACAAGTGTTTCTTCTTCTTTAATCGTTTCTGCTTCTGTTTCTTCTTCCGCAACCTCTTTAGCAGGCGTCATTTCCTTAATGGCTTCTACTGCTTCATGTGCCACTTCCTGTGCTGCCTGCTTTGCAGCCTCTTTGGCCGCTTCCTTTGCTGCTTCCATTGCGACAGTCTGAACTGCCTGGATCAGTGCTTCCGGTAACGGTTTGTCCCCGCCAAACAGAAGTGGTTTGATATCTTCCGGTTCTTCTTTTTCCGGGATTTCTTCTGCTTCTTCGGTTTCTACAGATTCCTCTTCCGTGGAAATCTCTGTTATTTCTACAGGTTCAGTATCTTCTACTTCTGTGATACCCTCTGTAATTTTCTTTTCGATGGATTCCTGCTCCGGCTCTTGTTCTGCTGCAGTTTCCGGTTCTTCTGCTGACTCCTCTATCGGTTCTGCTTCCTCGATTTCTTCCAGTTCTTCCGTCTCAGGAATTTCTTCTGATACTTCATTCTCTGAAACTTCCTCTTCCGGTTCCTCTACTGTTTCTTTCTCCTCTGAGGAAATCTCTGCTACTTCTGCAGACTCGTTATCCTGCTCAGTGTTTTCTATTCCTGTAGCTTCTTCTTCCACAGATTCAGGCGCCGGCTCTGCTTCCTGCTCTTCCTTCTTCTCTTCTTCCCTGAAAGCAGGCATATCTTCTATTTTCTGTGTTGTTGCCTGAAAAATAGAATCCACCGGAAGTGCCTTTGTTGCATCGGATGCTTCCATATCCTCTTCTGCCAGCATTTCCGCTATGTTCTTTGCAAGTGCCTCCTGCAGATTGATCGTGCTGTATTCATCACCGACATCGATCGTCTTTACCTGAATATCATCAATATCAGGACTTACAATCTTCATGTCAGCATCTTCGTCTGCTTCTGTCTCTGCAGAATCTACAGATTCCATGTCTTCACTTTCAGCAGATATTTCTGGTTCTTCAGGCTCTTCCTCAGCAGCCTCTTTCTCAGTTTCTGCTTCTTCCTGTGGATACAGATCTTCAGCCTCTATTTCCGCTTCTACTTCTTTTGTTGGAATTTCCGCTGTGATCACACCTGCAGCTTCTACAGATTTGATCTCGATCGGCATAGAAGGCTCCTGCTCTTCCTGCACTTTCTCTTCCGGTTCCGGTACTGCAAATCTTGCATTGTATTTTTCCTGCTGCTCCGGTGTCAGAGGTGCATGCAGCATTTTAAGCTCTAACGCTTTTATGACATACTTGCCTTCTCCAAACCATAAAACCAGTTCATCACATTCTTCCACACATCTTGTGGCAAGTCCGATCCTGTGATACAGATAAGCCAGCTCATATGCCCATTTTTCCCGATAATCTCTTTTCTTATATTCCTCAAGTACAGCGATGCGTTCTTCCAGACTGACATCCTGTGCTTCATACAACCTATACTGTAAAATAAAACGTCCTGTATCTCTCGGCGCGATCTGGATAAACTCTTTATAATATTCAACAGCCTGTACCGTTTCTTCCAGCTTGATTGAAAGTTCACAAAGCGAATACACGATCTTACGTGATCCCGGCTGCAGATCATAAGCTAATAATAAAACTTCTTTACTTTCTTCGTATCGTCTGTTGATCTTATAAAGCTCACTTACCTTGCAGAGCATTACAACGCTTCTGACCCTTCTCCAGTCGATCGTATCTGCTATTTTTACTGCCTGTATGTAGTCCTTCTGCTCGATCAGCGCATTGATCTCCTCTGCCCTGATCCGATATTCGTATTTATCCAATTTCTTTCACCTCAATTTAATGATAAGAACTGTTTTTTTAACATTCATATTCCGTTTTAGTTTAACATAGTCATATACCTGTGTCAAAATAATAACCATGTTTTAACTGTGAATTTTCTGTTGTTCTTTTGCCATGGAAAGCAACAAATTGGAAAGGGTTGCAAACTGGGAAAGTGTCAGTGCTTCTCCCCTGATCGTAGCAGGCAGGTTCATCTCGGAAAGTGCCCAAAGAACCTGCTCCTTCTGTGCCACACCACCGTTTGTCAGGCCGTTTACCAGCGTTTTCCTTCTCTGGTTAAAGCTTGCCCGGATCAGAGAAAACATATGATGTTCATCCTCTGCAAAAACAGGTGCTTCTTCATATCTCGTCAGTCTGATGACAGCGCTTCCCACATTCGGTCTTGGAATAAAGCAGTTTGGCGGAACATTTGCAACAATTTCCGGCTTTGCATAATACTGCACAGCAAGCGATAATGCACCATAGTCTTTTGAACCCGGTCCTGTCTGCATTCTATCCGCTACTTCCTTCTGTACCATGATCGTAATGCTTTTCAGCGGTACATGATTTTCAAACAGCCCCATAATGATAGGTGTCGTAATATAATAAGGCAGATTTGCCACCACTTTGATCGGATTTCCATGATTTCTTTCATCTGCCAGCTTTCTGATATCTACTTTTAAAATATCCTCATTGATCACCGTGACATTCTCATAGGCAGACAAGGTATCTTCCAGAATAGGAATCAGATTTTTATCAATCTCCACCGCAACTACTTCTCTTGCATGCTCTGCCAGATACTGTGTCATCGTACCGATGCCCGGTCCGATTTCCAGCACCATATCGTCTTCTGTGATCTCTGCTGCATCTATGATCTTATCGAGCACTCTCGGATCGATCAGAAAATTCTGCCCGAATTTTTTCTGAAAATTAAAATTATATTTTTGTAATATTTCTATCGTTCCCGATGGATTTCCTAAGTTAGCCATTTTCTTTTTCCTTTTTCATTTTATGATGTCGGGGTCAAAAGCCCGGGCTTTGATGCCTGCGGATTGTTCCGTGCTCTGCACTCCCACAATCCTGCCCAATATTCGCATATCGTGGGATTAACATCCCACTTCACGTATTTTCATTATAACAGATGAAATAATTTCTTTGTATTTTCTGTTGTAATATTTATCACTTCTTCTTCGGTTATTCCTTTCAGCTGTGCCAGCTCCTTTACCACATAAGGAATATTCAGGGAAGAATTTCTTTTTCCGCGGTTTGGTTCCGGTGCAAGATATGGACTGTCTGTTTCCAATAAGATCCTATCCATCGGAATTTCCATTACCGCTTCTTTCAGCTTTTTGGCATTCTTAAAGGTAAGCACCCCTCCGATACCGAAATAGTATCCCATTTTCAAAAATTCCTTTGCGGATTCCTTTGTATATGAATAACAGTGGATCACACCATTTGCCGGAAACTGCTTTAAAATTTCGATCGTATCCTGTGCTGCATCTCTGGAATGAATAATGACAGGCAGATTAACTTCCTGTGCCAGCTCCATCTGTCTGATAAACCATTTTTTCTGTATTTCTCTGTCAGGCTCCGGCCAGTAATAATCCAGTCCGATTTCTCCGATCGCCACTACCTTTTCTTTTTTGGACACCTCTTTCAGCCATGCTATCTTTTCTTCATCCAGTTCTTCCGTATCACTTGGATGGACACCAACTGCCGCATAAATAAAAGGATACTGCTCGGACAATGCTATAGAAGCCCTGCTTCCTTTTATATTGGCACCGACGTTGATGATCTTTTCAATTCCATTACTCTGCATGGACTCTAATAAATTATCTCTGTCTTCTTCAAACGCTTCATCATCATAATGTGCATGTGAATCAATGATCATTTCAAATTTCCTCTTGTTTTTCTTTCTTTTTCACTTATTTTTAATTTTTTTTTATTTTTTTCAAAAAAAGGCTTGCAAACTAAGGTTTATTATACTATAATCATTATTGCGTTGTAAATAAGACATTTGCAATAAGCGCGATTAGCTCAGTTGGTAGAGCACCTGACTCTTAATCAGGGTGTCCAGGGTTCGAGCCCCTGATCGCGCATGAAAAGCACTGTTTTTGTGGACTTGAGCCATGGGGACGGTGCTTATTTTTTATTCTTCTTTATACAATTTGTATATTCTGTACAATACTTCCTTTTATATTTTATCATGTCCTATATTGACGTTATGCGCTACTTTAGGTACATTTAAAGTATCACTATTATTTTCAAAAATAAAAGTTATTGCTTATTTTTGATCCATTATTTAAGAGGGAGGATTTCATGAAAGAAACAAGTAAAAAATTACACAAATTGTGGCTCATTGCTGCAATGGCTCTTCTGATCACGGTTTTCTTAGAGCCTGCAAATGTAAAAGCAGCCCAGCCACCGACTGATCTGAAACAGACCAGCGCATCTACAAGATCAGTAGAACTGGGATGGACTGCCCAGAGCGGCGCATACGGATTTATTATCCGATATGCTGCAACACCAAATGCAACGACATTTAACTACGAAAGAACTACCAGAAACGAGATTTATATTTCCGGTCTTACACTTGGTACTACTTATTACGCACAGATCTGTTCTGTAGATACTTATCAGCAGTATGCCAACTATAAAACCTATACACCTGCTGCATGGTCAAATGCTATTGAATTTAACACAGCACCTGACAGCATTTCAGCTGTCTCACAGACAGATGCCACAAATAATTCGGTTACAGTTTCCTGGGCTCCTGTTACAGGTGCTACACACTACCTGATCTATCTTGGTAATTCTTCCAGCACAAGCACTGCACAGGCTTACGGAACAACAACAAATTGCTCTGTTACTTTACAGACACAGCCAAATGTTTCGTTCTATATATTTGTACAGCCGCTTCGTAAAACTGCAGGAACAGATTATTATGCAACTACTTCATCCAACTATAATTCCAAAAAATGCAAAACAATTCCGACTGCTCCGAATAGTGTATCCATCAAACAGCGTAGCGGTTATACAACCTACTTCACATGGAATGCTACTTCTACGACAGACAATACAGATGGTTACGAACTGGAAATTAAAAATGCAAAGAATAAAAAAATTGCAAAAGAAAATGTAAGCATCTATGCATCTTATAAGGGTATTTATAACAAAAAACTATTTACACAGCCATTCCAGTACAGAATGAGATCTTACGTTGAGATCAACGGTCAGAAAAAATACAGTGCATGGTCATCCATGAAGAAATACATTCCGGGCGCAGTTCCGAAAAAGATCGTCAGAGCAAACAGATACGCAACATCCGGAAAATTAAACTGGACTAAAGTTACCGGTGCAAAATCCTATACAGTTTACTGGAAAACTTCTTTAAAGGGTAAATGGAAAGTCGTTGCCAAGAATGTAAAAGGCACAAATGCAAATGTGAAATACAATCCGAAAGCTAAAAATAACTTCTATTATGTCAAAGCAAATAAAGTAAAATTCGGTAAAAAGAAATACAACAGTTCTTCAAATAGCAAGAATTTAGATGTTTACTATGTAAAATCAAGATAATAAAAAATCACTGTAATCAATCAAATAAAGATGATTACAGTGATTTTTTTTATGATGTAAGATTTAAAAGTTCCCGACTTTAATGCCTGCGGATGTTCCTTGCTATGCACTCTCACAAGCTGCCTTCTGCTCTTTTGAAAACAGCACCTTCAGTAAAATCGGCGTTGCGATTGAAGAAACGATGATCAACAGAATAACCGATGTAAAATAAACCGGCTCTACCAGTCCGACAGAAAGCCCTTTCTGTGCTACGATCAGTGCTACCTCACCTCTTGTCATCATACCAACACCAATCTTTATGGAATCTCCAAAACTGAATTTGCAGATTTTTGCCATCAGACCACATCCGATAATCTTAGCAACCAATGCTACAATAACAAATCCGATAGAAAACAGAAGAATCGGAAGATTCATATCATCAATATCTGTTTTCAATCCGATGGAAGCAAAGAAAACAGGACCAAATAACATATAAGAGTTAATATCCATCTTTTCCGCTATATAATCGGAATCATTGATACTGCAAAGAATAATACCGGCAAAATAAGCACCTGTAATATCCGCTATGCCAAAAAAATGCTCTGCTATATAAGCAAATGCGAAACAATAAGCAAGTCCGGCGATCGGAATTCTTCTTGTATGTGGATATCTTTTATCCACGATTTTAAATACCTTATAGCTGATAAATCCGACAACGATCGCAAATACAAAGAATAATACCGTACTGATCACTACTTTAGACGGCTCCGTCTCAGGATCTTTAAATCCGATAACAAATGTCAGAACCATAATACCAATGACATCATCAATGATAGCTGCACTTAAAATCGTTGTACCAACCTTTGTTTTCAGCTTTCCCATTTCCTTCAGGGAAGAAACTGTAATGCTGACACTCGTTGCAGTCATGATCGTACCGATAAAGACTGCCTTGTAAAAGCCTTCGCTGCCCCATGGCTGTGCACCGTAATAGCAGATATAAAAGACTGCTCCAAGTACAAGTGGAACAAATACACCGCAGCAGGCGATCAGAAAAGCAACAGGTCCTGTTTTTAAAAGCTCCTTCAGATCTGTACCGAGTCCGGCGCTGAACATCAGAAGTACAACACCGATCTCCGCCATCTGTATTATAAAATCCGTCTGATCTACCAGACCGAGTACACTCGGTCCGATCAGCAGACCTGCCACAATTTCACCTACAACCTGTGGCGCTTTACATTTTCGTGCTAAAATACCAAAAAACTTTGCAAAAATTATGATAATCGCAAGATCCTTAAATACATCATATGCTTCCATTATTCTTCATCCTCCGGAAAGTTTTCTTTCTCTGCATTCATAATTTCATCAGCATTTTCCATATCTTCTATATTTTCTATCTCATGATCTCCATCAGAAACTTTTTCGCGTACTTTCGCAATTTTAGCAACTTTTACATTTTCATCCAGATTGATCATCTTAACACCGGATGTGATACGTCCAAGTGTTGATACATCTTCCATACGAAGCTGGATAATGATACCTTCTGTTGTGATCATCATGATTTCATGATCATCATTGACTGCTTTCACACCGACTACATATCCTGTCTTATCTGTGATCTTATAGCATTTTACACCTTTACCGCCACGTTTTTGTACGGTAAACTCATCCAGATATGTTCTCTTGCCCATACCTTTTTCGGATACGATCAGAAGACTGTCTCCCTGATGATCAAGCTGCATACCAATAATCTCATCCTGATCTGTCAGATTCATACCGATTACACCCATGGAAGTTCTTCCCGTTGCTCTGACATCTGTTTCCTTAAAACGGATACACATACCATTTTTTGTTACCAGGAATATTTCTGTATCTTTATCAGTCAGTTTCACTTCGATCAGTTCGTCATCATCTCTTAAATTGATCGCAGCAAGACCGTTTTTACGGATATGGTCAAATTCATCGATCGGTGTTTTCTTTACAATACCGTTTTTCGTTACCATAAAGAGATTTTTGCCGGTAAGCTCATGGTCATCCGGAATCGGAATGACTGCATTTACCTTTTCTCCCGGGTTAAGCTGCAACAGATTGATAATTGCTGTACCTCTTGCAGTTCTGCCTGCTTCCGGAATCTCATATCCCTTCATACGATAAACACGTCCGAAATTTGTAAAGAACATAATATAGTAATGCGTATGCATCATCAAAAGATCTTCGATATAATCATCTTCGATCGTCTGCATTCCCTTGATTCCCTTACCGCCTCTGTTCTGTGCACGGAAATTATCAACTGTCATACGCTTGATATAGCCAAGGGATGTCATGGCAATGACTGTATTTTCTCTCGGTATCATATCTTCCATACTGATATCGAATTCATCAAATCCTATTTTGGATCTTCTGTCGTCACCGTATTTATCGGCAATTGATTTAATTTCTGTCTTGATAACACCTAACAGAAGCTTTTCATCACCCAAAATAGCTTTAAGCTCTGCAATCCTTTTTACCAGTTCTGCATGTTCTGCCTCTAACTTCTCTCTTTCCAGACCTGTCAGGGCACGAAGTCTCATATCGACGATCGCCTGTGCCTGTGCATCGGAAAGACCGAAGCGGTTTATTAAATTTTCTTTTGCAACCTGTGTATTTGCACTGCCTCTGATGATCTTTATTACTTCATCGATATTATCCAGTGCAATCAGTAAACCCTGTAAAATATGATCTCTTTCTTCTGCTTTATTCAGATCATATTTTGTTCTTCTTGTTACAACTTCTTCCTGATGCTTTAAGTAATACTTGAGCATATCCAGAAGATTCAATACTTTCGGCTGATTATCCACAAGAGCTAGCATGATTACACCAAATGTATCCTGAAGCTGTGTATGTTTATAAAGCTGGTTCAGTATAATATTCGGATTAACATCTTTTCTGAGCTCAATGACAACTCTCGTACCTTCCCTGCTTGATTCATCACGAAGATCTGTGATACCGTCTATTTTTTTCAGCTTTACAAGCTCTGCAATCTTTATGATCAGATTAGCTTTATTTACCATATACGGAAGCTCAGTGACTACGATCCTGTTTTTTCCGTTTGGCATTGTCTCAATATTGCTGACAGCTCTGACTCTGATCTTACCGCGGCCTGTCCGATATGCTTCCTCGCAGCCCTTTGTGCCAAGGATCACTGCACCGGTCGGAAAATCCGGTGCTTTGATGATAGGCAGTATTTCTTCAATATCGGTATCTCTGTCTTCATCAACCTTGTTATCAATGATCTTTATAACACCATCTACCACTTCTCTTAAGTTGTGTGGCGGAATATTGGTTGCCATACCAACTGCAATACCTGTTGTACCGTTTACAAGCAGATTCGGATAACGGCTTGGCAGTACGGAAGGCTCTTTTTCTGTTTCATCAAAGTTTGGAACAAAATCAACCGTATCTTTGTTAATATCCGCAAGAAGCTCCATGGAAATCTTGGAAAGTCTTGCTTCTGTGTAACGCATAGCTGCTGCACCGTCTCCATCCACAGAACCGAAGTTACCGTGACCGTCTACAAGTGGATAACGTGTTGACCATTCCTGTGCCATGTTGACAAGTGCTCCGTAAATAGAGCTGTCACCGTGCGGATGGTACTTACCCATTGTATCACCGACGATACGCGCACTTTTACGATGTGGCTTATCCGGTCCGTTATTCAACTCGATCATAGAATAAAGAACACGCCTTTGTACCGGCTTTAAACCATCTCTGACATCCGGAAGCGCTCTCGATGCAATAACACTCATCGCATAATCGATATAGGAGGTTTCCATTGTCTTTTTCAGGTCAACATGCTTGACCTTATCAAATATATTCTGATCCATCATTTCATCCATGACTTTCCTCCTAAACTAAATATCCAGATTCTTTACAAATTTGGCATTTTCTTCAATAAACTCACGTCTTGGCTCTACTTTATCACCCATCAGTGTTGTAAAAGTAAGATCAAGCTCAGATTCTGCTTCATCATCAATCACAACCTTTAATAATACACGTCTTTCCGGATCCATGGTTGTTTCCCAAAGCTGCTCTGCATCCATTTCACCAAGACCTTTGTAACGCTGGATCCTGTTATTCTGATCACGTCCTACTTCATTTAAAATATTGTCAAGTTCTTCATCACTGTAGGCATACCATATCTTTTTATTCTTCTCCAGCTTGTAAAGCGGTGGCTGTGCCAGATACACATATCCCTGCTTGATAAGTTCAGGCATAAAACGATAAATAAATGTGAGCATCAATGTCGCAATATGTGCACCGTCCACATCAGCATCGGTCATAATGATGATCTTATGATAACGAAGCTTGGAAATATCAAAATCTTCATGAATACCGGTACCAAATGCAGTGATCATTGCTTTGATCTCCGCATTTCCGTAAATACGGTCAAGTCTTGCCTTTTCTACATTTAAAATCTTACCACGAAGTGGAAGAATAGCCTGTGTTGCACGGTCTCTGGCTGTCTTTGCGGATCCGCCGGCGGAATCTCCCTCTACGATATAAATTTCACAGTTTTTCGGATCCTTATCGGAACAGTCTGCCAGTTTACCCGGAAGTGCTGTATCTCCCAAAGCCGTTTTTCTTCTTGTCAGATCTCTTGCTTTTCTGGCTGCATCTCTGGCACGCTGCGCCATGATGGATTTTTCACAGATGATCTTTGCAACTGCAGGATTCTGCTCAAGATAATAAGTAAGCTGCTCGCTGACTACGGAATCCACAGCTCCTCTTGCTTCGGAGTTACCAAGCTTTTGTTTCGTCTGTCCTTCAAACTGCGGATCTTCAATCTTGATAGAAACAATAGCAGTCAGACCTTCTCTGATATCTTCACCGGAAAGATTTGCTTCACTGTCTTTTAACAGCTTATTGTTTCTGGCATAATCATTGAATGTTTTTGTCAGGGCATTTCGATAGCCTGCAAGATGTGTACCACCTTCCGGTGTATTGATATTATTTACAAAGCTGAAGGCTGATTCATTATAGGAATCATTATGCTGCATCGCAACTTCCACATAAACACCGTCTTTTTTTCCCTCAAAGTAAAGTATATCCTCATAAAGCGGTGTTTTGCTGGAATTTAAGTATTTGACAAATTCCTTGATACCACCTTCATAATGGAACACTTTTTCATAATTTTCTTCTCTTTTATCAGTCAGAACGATCTTCAGATTCTTAGTCAGAAATGCCATTTCCCGCAGTCTCTGCTTTAAAATATCATGATCGTAAACTGTATCTTCAAAAATAGTATCATCCGGTAAGAATTTAACCTTTGTACCGGTCTTCTCTTTATCACATTCTCCAACTACCTTCAGCGGATAACATACATGTCCCTTTTCATACCGCTGCTGATAAATCTTACCTTCACTATAAATCTGTACTTCCAGCCAATTGGAAAGTGCATTGACAACAGAAGCACCAACGCCGTGCAGACCACCGGATACCTTGTATCCGCCACCGCCGAATTTTCCGCCTGCATGTAAAATCGTAAATACAACTTCAACTGCAGGAATACCTGCTTTATGATTGATACCGACAGGAATACCTCGACCGTTATCTATAACGGTAATAGAATTATCTTCATTGATAAAAACACGGATTTCCGTACAATAACCGGCAAGCGCTTCATCAACGGAATTGTCTACGATTTCATATACAAGATGATGTAAACCTCTCGAAGAAGTACTTCCGATGTACATTCCCGGTCTTTTACGGACAGCCTCAAGTCCTTCTAATATCTGAATATTATCTGCTCCGTAATTTTCACTCATGCTCTGCCTCCTATAACACTAATTCTCTGATTCTATCCTGCCATTTGTTACCTTAAATATTTTATCAATGGAAAATCTGTTATTGATAAATTCATCCAGACCCGTACAGGTAATGATCGTCTGGATATTTCCTATATTATTTAACAGATAGTTCTGTCTGTTGCTGTCAAGTTCAGACAACACATCGTCTAACAGAAGTACCGGATTATCACCGGTCACTTTTTTTACCAGCTCTATTTCCGAAAGCTTCAAAGATAAAGCCGCTGTTCTCTGCTGTCCCTGCGAACCGTACTTTCTGATATCTACACCGTTTACCACAAAACTGAAATCATCTCTGTGCGGTCCAACGGATGTCATTTTATACTTGATATCCTTCTCACGGGAAATACGCAGAGCATTTTCTAAATTTTCTGCTTCCGTATCCGGCTCATAAACGATCACAAGCTCTTCCCGATCACCGGAAAGATTTTTATGTATTCCATAAATGATCTCATTGAGCTTATCTACAAATTCTTTTCTTCTTTCAATGATCTGTTTTCCATATGTAACAAGCTGCATATCCCACACATGAAGTGTTTCGGAAATATCCGTATTATGATAAAAATCCTTCAGCAGCTTATTTCTCTGATTCACTATTTTATTATACTGGTTGAGATTATAAAGATAATATTTATCAATCTGACAGAGTTCCATATCAACAAATCTTCTTCTCTCTGAAGGACCGTTCTTTATAATGGAAAGATCCTCCGGCGAGAAAAACACCACATTTAAAAGACCAAGCAGCTGTGCTGCTTTCTTTAAATGCTGTCCGTTGACTGCAATTCCTTTTGATTTGCTTTTTTTCAGATGCATATCAACTCTGTATTCCATTCCCTCTTTATCCAGATTCGTGCGGATATGTGCTTCCTCCTGCCCGAATCTTATCATCTCTTTATCTTTGCTTCCTTTGTGAGATTTTGTAGTAGCTGAAAGGTAAACAGCCTCTAATACATTGGTTTTTCCCTGTGCATTATCACCATACAGAATATTGGTTCCTTTCTCAAAAGAAAGCTCCAGACTTTCATAATTTCTGAAATTTTCAAGCTTAATAGATTTTATGATCACAGTTTAACCTACTTTACTACTACAAATTGCTTTCCCGCTGCTTCAAAGGTATCTCCCGGATATACCTTCTTCCCTCTCTGCAGCTCAATCTTTCCATTATATTTCACTTCTCCGTCCTGTATCATGATCTTGGCATCAATACCGGAGGCAGCAATCCCGGAAAGTTTTAAAGCCTGCCCAAGCTTTATAAATTCATCTTTTATTTTTAATTCTTCCATCTATGAATCTCTCTCTTTTTATTGAATCTATCATTTGATGACATTAAAATTAACAGGAAGGATCAGATACAGATATGTATCCTTTTCATCCTTGATGAAACACGGTGCTTTCGGATTTACCATGAACATTTCAATTTCTTCATCATCAATTACCTTTAATGCATCAATCATAAATTTAGGATTGAATCCTATCATCAGATCCTTTCCTTCTTTTCTGATATCTATTTTTTCATTCATACTTCCGATTGTAGAATTGATACGAAGCTCCATACTATCATCATTGATATCAATAATGATCGGCTTCTTATCTCCTTCTTTTACCATAAGTGTTGCTCTGTCAATACAGTTTAAAAGCTCTTTCTTATTGATCTTTACTTTTGTTTCATAATCAGAGGAAATCATCTGATCTACTTTGAAATACTCTCCCTCGATCAGTCTGGAAACAACAATCGTCTGATCAAATTCAAATATAATATGCTTATCTGTAAAATAGATGCTGACATCTTTATCCGCATCTCCTGACAAGATTTTACTGATTTCATTTAAAGTCTTACCAGGAACGATCACCTTTTTATAATCATAAGCATTTTTCAGGAATGTATTACGGATGGAAATACGATGTCCATCCAGAGATACAACCTTCATTACATCCTCTTTGATTTCAAATAGTTCTCCTGTCATCAGCTTATTCGTGTCATTATCTGCAATAGAGAAAATAGTCTGTCTGATGATCTCTTTTAAAGTAAACTGTGAAATGATCACAGGATTTTCTCTTTCTATTACCGGCAGATAGGAAAAATCTTCTCCTGATTTACCTACAATATTGAAATGAGCTTTTTCACAAGAGATGAAAGTATTCATATTATCATCTGTTTCTATAATAACATCATTATCAGGAAGTTTACGTATCATTTCCAAAAACAACTTTGCTTCAATAGCAATAATACCACCTTCTGCTATATCACCTTCAATGATTGTTTCAATGCCAAGATCCATATCATTTGCAGTCAGCTTAATGATACCTTTTGTTGCATCAACTAATATACATTCCAGAATAGGCATAGTAGTTTTATTGGATACAGCCTTTGATACGATCTGTACTCCGTTTAATAAATTAGATTTTTTACATATAATCTTCATGTTCTTTAAACTCCTTCAAAACAAAAAGTGGAAAAAGTAAAAATTTGCATATAATATTTAATATAAGATTATTTCATAATATTAATATTAATAGATGTGGATTTGTTGATAACCCTTTCTATTATACTATTTTATAGGAAAAAATGGAATGGATAAGTTTGTATATTGTTTTAAATTTTAAGGGGATAAAAGGTAATTTATCAACACTTTTCTTTTCTTTTATATGATGATCTTCAGTGAAAGAAAAGAAAAATATAAATTAATCACATATTATCAACTTCATTTCAACTATATATAGCTTTATTTACCCACATTATCCACATAAAAATGTGAATTAAGAAGGATTTATCTTCTTTTTAATGATATCTATTTTATTACGAAGATCTTCACTGCCTTCCATTTCTTTTTTTATTTTATCAACACCGTGCATAACAGTAGTATGATCTTTATTACCGATTGTTTTACCGATAGATTTATAAGGAATATCGATAAGTTCTCTGCAAAGATACATATAAATCTGTCTTGGCATGACAATTTCCGAATTTCTTTTGGAAGAAGCAATATCGGAAGCAGAAATATTAAAATGTTCCGCAACGATATTCATGATCAGTTCAGGTGTAATTTCCTTTGGTGCTTCCGGATAAATGATATCCTTCAGGGCATCTTCTGCCAGAGAAAGAGATAATTCTGTATTATTCAGTCTGGAAGATGCGATTACTTTACGAAGAGCGCCTTCCAGTTCTCTGATATTTGACTTAATATTAGTCGCAATATATTTCAATATTTCTTCATCAATATCCTGATCATAATTTTCGATATTCTTCTTGAGGATTGCCATTCTTGTTTCGTAATCCGGTGGCTGGATATCGGCAATGAGTCCCCATTCAAAACGGGAACGGAATCTTTCATCTAAAGTTTCCATTTCTTTTGGTGGTTTATCAGAGGAAAGAATGATTTGTTTGCCTGCTGTATGCAGCGCATTGAATGTGTGGAAAAATTCTTCCTGTGTACTTTCCTTTCCTATAATAAACTGCACATCATCCAGAAGCAGAACATCGATCGTTCTGTATTTTTCACGCAGGTTAGTCATGGAAGCTGCATTACCGGAACGGATGGATTCAATTACTTCATTTGTAAACTGCTCGGAATTAACATAAAGCACTTTCTTTTCTGAATTGTGTTCCAAAACAAAATGTCCGATGGAATGCATCAAATGTGTTTTCCCAAGACCGGCTCCTCCGTAAAGAAAGAGAGGATTATAAACTTCACCCGGGGATTCTGCAACAGCAAGTGCTGCGGAATGGGCAAATTTATTGTTACTGCCTACGACAAAAGTATCGAAATTATATTTAGGGTTTAAGTTGGCCTTCGAGCTGTTGATATTGTAAATATAATTTTCTTCTTCATTTTCTTTCTTATTATGAATGTCCTTTTCTAATAAGAAGGAAACGTTATATTCATGATTGAACATTTCAGAGATGGATACCTGAAAATAATTTTTATATTTAGCAGAAATGTAGCTGACTGCATGTGCCTGATCAGAAGGAATGACGATCTGTACCGTATCGTGATCTACGTCGTGAAATTTCAGTGGCTGGATCCATGTATTAAATGATACGGGAGAAAGATCATATTCTGTTTTGATATGCTGCTTGATTTCTTCCCATTTTTCACCGATCTGATTCATGATTGATTCTCCTTACCTAAATGTATTACTATATTAAACTAAACTTGAAAAAAATTCAAATCAGAGGGAAAGACAATAAATATTTAGAAAAATATTTTAATTATGTAAATTAGGTGTAAAAATGTTGAAAACTTTTTTGAAGTTATCAACATTCAAAACCTTATAAAATGGGAAAATATGAAAAATAATTGTGTGGGAAAACAGAGTTATCCACATTCCATACACATTTTGTGTATAAATTTATGTAAATAAGTGAAAATTTTTTTATTTTGTGAAAAACTAGATATAGTATGTGGAAAGAAAGGCAAAAGACAAGATATAGAGTGAAAAAAATAAAAAAAATTTTTTATGATTTATAAGGCTTGACGAGGTTTCCTCTTTCTTATATAATCGTTAATGATGTTTTCTAATCGTTAAAAAGGAGGTGTATATCGATGAAAATGACATTTCAGCCAAAGAAGAGACAGAGATCTAAGGTTCATGGTTTTAGAGCAAGAATGAGTTCTGCAGGTGGAAGAAAAGTTTTAGCTGCAAGAAGAGCTAAAGGAAGAAAGAGATTATCAGCTTAGGTCACATTTATGTGACCTATTTTTCTCTCATGAGGAAAGTTTATGAAATTTTCAGAATCGCTGAAAAAGAACAGAGATTTTCAATATGTCTATCGAAATGGTAGATCATTTGCCAATAAGTATTTTATTATGTATGTATTAGAAAACAATCAGGATAGAAATTATATTGGAATATCTGTAAGTAAGAAAGTGGGCAATAGTGTCGTCAGACATCACCTGTGCAGAATTGTCCGCGAAATTTACAGACTACATGAAGATATGCTTAATAGTGGTTTAAGTATAGTAGTCATTGCACGACCAAATGCAAAGGACGTTTCTTATAAGGAAGCGGAATCTGCTTTTTTACATCTTGTAAAACTCCATGGTATTTCACATGCAGATGGAGAAGTTAGAAATTGATATGAAAAAATTATTTATTTTTATCATTAAATTCTATAGAAAATATATTTCGCCAATGAAAAGCACAAAGTGTCCTTATATTCCTTCCTGTTCCGAATATGGCATGGAAGCGATTGAAAAATACGGAGCACTTAAGGGTGGAGCCCTTGCTTTATGGCGGATCATAAGATGTAATCCTTTTTCAAAAGGCGGGTATGATCCTGTACCCTGATCATTTCGTTACCATTAGGTAATTCAGGAGGAGTTAATATTGACAGGTATTTTATTAACCAAAAGTAATGCATTCATTATCGGACCTGTATCTCAGTTACTTGGTTATTTAATGAATGGAATTTTTACTGTTTTAGAAAAGATCGGTATTCCAAGTATTGGTCTTGCCATTATTATTTTTACGCTTGTTATATATTTATGTATGATGCCTCTTACGGTAAAGCAGCAGAAATTCTCAAAGCTTTCTGCTAAAATGAATCCGGAGCTTCAGGCAATCCAGAGCAAGTATAAAAATAAAAAAGATAATGATTCCATGATGAAAATGAATGAGGAAACAAAAGCCGTTTATAAGAAATACGGTGTTTCTCCATCCGGAAGTTGTCTGCAGCTTGTGATCCAGCTTCCTATTTTATGGGCTCTTTATCGTGTTATTTATAATTTTCCGGCTTATGTACCGAATGTAAAAGCAGTTTTTTCTACATTGGTAGACAAGCTTGTTACAGCAGATGGTGCTTCTGCATTTTTACAGACTTTTAAAAATGCAAGTCAGTATGCAAAGCAGTTTTCAAGCAGTTCGTTTGTTGCAGGAAGCGATTATATGAAGGATACCTTTATTGATGTTCTGAATAAAGCTTCTTCTGCAGAATGGATGTCCCTGAAGACAGAATTTCCGTCTCTGGCAACAGATGTACAAAACACATATGATACATTGAGCAGATTTAATAATTTCCTTGGACTTAATATTGCAAATTCACCTTCTTATATTATTAAAGATGCTTTTCAGGCAGGTTCTTATCTGCTTGTAGTTGGTGCTCTGATGATTCCAATTTTAGCAGCACTGACACAGTTTTTAAATGTAAAATTGATGCCACAGCCAACGAATAACGGAAGTACAGGTAATGAGCAGGCAGATGCAATGGCAGCCAGTATGAAATCCATGAATATGATGATGCCAATCATGTCAGCTGTTTTCTGTTTCACACTTCCAACCGGTATGGGTATTTACTGGGTAGCAGGTGCGGTGATCCGTAGTATTCAGCAGGTTGTGATCAACAGACATATTGATAAGATTGACTTTGATGAAGTGATCCGTAAAAATATGGAAAAAGAAGAAGAAAATCGTCGGAAGAGTAAAGATACTGTTGCCAAATCTACTGTGAATCAGTCAGCACGTATGAATACAAAGTATTTAAACTCTACTTCCGGTCTCAGCCAGAAGGAAAAAGATGAGATCATTGAAAAAGCAAAGGCTGCTCCGAAAAAAGAGGGTAGTATCGCTGCAAAAGCGAATATGGTGCATGATTATATGGAGCAGAATAATAAATAGGAGGTTTGTCTGATGGAATATACAAAATTTTCCGGTAAAACAGTTAACGATGCAATTATTGATGCATGTCAGAAGTTAGAGGTTACCAGTGATAAGCTTGAGTATGAAGTTGTAGAAGAAGGTTCTTCCGGTTTTCTGGGATTTAATGCAAAACCTGCTATTATCAATGCCAGAGTAAAAGAAGAAGAAGCAAAACCGGATCAGAAAGCAAAAGATTTCTTAAATGATGTATTTGCATCTATGAAATTAACAGTTGTTATCACAGCAGATTATAATGAAGATGATAACAGTCTTTCTATTGATCTTGCCGGTGATGATATGGGTATCCTGATCGGTAAGAGAGGGCAGACACTTGATTCCCTGCAGTATCTGGTATCTCTTGTTGTAAACAAAGGACAGGAAGAATACATCAGAGTAAAAGTTGATACAGAAAACTATAGACAGAGAAGAAAAGAAACACTTGAAAACCTTGCAAAGAATATTGCATTTAAGGTAAAGAGAACAAAGAGACCTGTATCACTTGAGCCAATGAATCCTTACGAAAGAAGGATCATTCATTCAGCACTGCAGAATGACAAGTATGTTACTACACACAGCGAAGGAGAAGAACCTTTCAGACGTGTTGTTGTTACATTAAAGAAATAATCAAATAAGATGTTTTATAACAAGGACCACAAGTATTGTGGTCTTTGTTTTTTTTAGATATAATAAAAAATGTAAAAAATAATAAGTATAAAGTTTTATACTAAACTTATATTAGTATAAAGTTTTATACTAAACTTATATTAGTGTAAAGTTTTATACTTATCTATATTTATATATTCCATGGTAGACGCGCTCTCGCTCGACAAAAAACGTAGCGGTACATAAGGGCATAAAATACATACCTTAAGTACCGACGTTTTCAACGGTCTACCATGAAACATATAAATATAGATATGTAAGACTTACAAGTTTTATAGTATGAGTTAAATAATGATTGTGAGAGTGCGAAGCACGGAACAATCCGTATGACATCATGTAGATAAATTATCATGTAGATAAATACATTATGTAAGATAATATAGTAATATATAGAAGGAAAAAAACATGACAGATACAATAGCGGCGATCGCGACTGCGGTTTCAAATGCAGGAATCAGTATAATAAGGGTGAGCGGCAGTGATGCGGTTCAAATAGTGAATGAAATTTTTGTCACAAAGGGTGGAAAGCATATTTTGAACAATGTGGCATCCCATACGATTCATTATGGATTTATTCAGGAACAGGATGAAATGATCGATGAAGTCATGGTTTCTGTCATGAAAGCACCAAAGAGTTATACTGCGGAAGATGTTGTGGAAATCAACTGCCATGGTGGTGTCCTTGTAACAAATAAGATTTTGAAAACTGTTCTTTCCCATGGAGCAAGAATTGCAGAGCCCGGTGAATTTACAAAGCGTGCTTTCTTAAATGGTAGAATTGATCTGACGAAGGCAGAAGCTATTATGGATCTGATCGAGGCAAAAAGTGATTATGCACTGAAGGCTTCCGAAAATCAGTTACAGGGAAAGATTTATGATGAAGTTGTAAAATTAAGAAAGAAAATAATTTATGAAATAGCATTTATAGAATCTGCTATCGATGATCCGGAACATATCAGCCTGGATGGATATACGGAAAGATTGATGCAGGTTGTAGATGCTGTTTTAATTGAGATAGAAGAGCTGATCAAAAATGCAGAAAACGGTAAACTCATAAAAGAGGGAATCGATACAGTTATCGTTGGCAAACCAAACGCCGGAAAATCTTCTCTGCTCAATCGTATGCTTGGAGAAGAAAAAGCAATCGTTACAGATATTGCCGGTACAACAAGAGATATCATACAGGAATCCATGAAGCTTGGTGGTATTTCTTTGAATCTGATCGATACTGCGGGAATTCATGAAACAGATGATGTGGTAGAAAAGATCGGTGTCGGAAAAGCAAAGGAATGTATCGAAAAAGCGGATCTTGTCGTATATGTAGTCGATGCCTCCGTACCATTGGATGAATCAGATCAGTCTATTATAGAAATGCTTTCCGGTAAAAAAGTAATTGTGCTGTTAAATAAATCCGATATGGAAACAGTTGTCTATGAGCAACTTATGAGAAATAAGATTGTAGATATTATTGGAAATGATATGGATCAGTGCAGGATCATATCTACTTCAACAAAAGAAAAAACAGGATTGAGAGAATTTGAAGAACAAATCAGAGATATGTTTTTTACAGGTGAGATTTCATTTAATGATGAAGTTCTTATTACAAATGTGCGACAGGAGAGAGCACTGGTAGATGCGAAGGAATCACTTTGTCTGGTAAAGCAAAGTCTGGAAGACGAAATGCCGGAAGATTTTTACAGTATTGATCTGATGAATGCATATGCTTCTCTTGGCAGTATTATAGGAGAAGAAGTAGAAGATGATTTGGTACAGGAAATCTTTTCAAAATTCTGTATGGGTAAATAAAATTTGTAACTATTCAGATGCATGAAAATCCGTAATAAACTGATCATTTATGGGCAGATTTTTATGGATTTAATAAAACGATACATTTTATAAAAAGTTAGCATAAGGTAACTTTATAAAATTAAATCAATATCAGACAAGTATATAATCGAAGTTATAGAAATAATGAGTATTTTAAGTATTTATGATAAGTAATAAAGAAGGAAATGAAAATGACAGAAGATATCAGAGATGAAGTAGATATATGTGTGGTAGGTGCAGGTCATGCTGGATGTGAAGCAGCACTTGCCTGTGCCAGACTTGGATTGGAGACTGTAATCTTTACAGTCAGTGTAGACAGTATTGCACTTATGCCATGTAATCCGAATGTAGGTGGTTCCAGTAAGGGACATCTTGTCAGAGAACTGGATGCACTTGGCGGAGAGATGGGAAAGAATATTGATAAGACTTTTATCCAGTCAAAAATGTTGAACGTGTCAAAAGGTCCTGCGGTACATTCTCTTCGTGCGCAGGCAGATAAGCAGAATTATTCCAGAGAGATGAGAAAGACTTTGGAAAATACAGATCACCTTACAATTAAGCAGGCAGAAGTATGTGAAATTTTAGCAGACTACGATGAAACTTCCGGTCAGCAGATCATTAAGGGTGTGAAGATTTATAACGGTGGTATTTATAAATGTAAAGCTGTTGTGCTTTGTACCGGTACTTATTTAAATGCCAGATGTCTTTGCGGTGAGTCTATTACCTATACTGGTCCAAATGGTTTGCAGGCGGCAACTCATTTAACGGACAGCTTAAAAGCACTTGGTATTGAGATGCAGAGATTTAAAACCGGAACACCTGCCAGAATGGATAAAAGGTCAATTGATTTTTCTAAGATGGAAGAACAGTTTGGTGATGAGAGAGTAGTGCCTTTCTCATTTTCAACAGACCCGGAATCTGTACAGATCGATCAGGTTTCCTGCTGGTTGACTTATACAAATGAAAAGACGCATGAGATCATTCGAAATAACCTGGATCGTTCTCCAATCTATGCAGGTATTATAGAAGGAACAGGTCCGCGTTATTGTCCGTCTATTGAAGACAAGGTTGTAAAGTTTGCTGATAAGAATAGGCATCAGGTATTTATTGAACCGGAAGGTCTTTATACAAATGAGATGTATGTCGGTGGAATGTCTTCTTCTTTACCGGAAGATGTACAGATTCAAATGTATCGGACTGTTCCGGGACTGGAGCATTGTAAGATTGTCAGAAATGCATATGCGATCGAATATGACTGTATCAAACCGGATCAGTTATATCCTTCCCTTGCTTTTAAAAAGTTTGACGGTTTATATTCCGGTGGACAGTTCAACGGAAGCAGCGGATATGAAGAAGCGGCAGTACAGGGATTTGTTGCAGGTGTAAATGCTGCAAGATATGTGCAGAAGAAAGAGCCGGTTGTGATTGATAGAAGTCAGGGATATATAGGTGTTCTGATCGATGATCTTGTAACAAAAGAAAACAGAGAGCCATATCGTATGATGACTTCCCGCTCTGAATATCGTTTATTGTTAAGACAGGATAATGCAGATCTCCGTCTGAGAAAGATAGGATATGAAATAGGACTGATCACTCAGGAGCAGTATGATTATGTCGTGAAGAAAGAAAATTTGATTAAAGAAGAAGTCAATAGATTACAGAGTTTAAAGATTGGTGCAAATAAGAAAACACAGGAATTTTTGGAAAGACATAACAGTGCATCTTTAAAAACAGGTACTTATATGTCTGAGCTTATGTGTAGACCGGAGCTATCTTATGAAATACTTGCAGAACTTGACGAGGATAGACCAATATTACCTGCAGATGTGATTGAGCAGGTAAATATCAATATCAAATATGATGGCTATATTAAGAGACAGCAGAAACAGGTAGAGCAGTTTAAGAAAATTGAAAATAAAAAGATTCCTGTTGATATTGATTATGATGATATTGGAAGTTTACGATTGGAAGCAAGACAGAAGCTTACAAAATACAGACCTCTTTCTGTCGGACAGGCATCCAGAATATCCGGTGTATCGCCGGCAGATATTTCAGTTTTATTGATTTATTTGGAAACGTATTACAAGAGTGGCAAAATTCACTTTTGACCCAAATATCATAATATAGAGCAAAATAATATATAGATGTCATAAAATATTATAAAGTGAAATGGAATATAGAATATGTCGCATGATTTTAGTACCTTAATAAATAACTGTAAAAAGTGGAATATCGTTTTAACAGAAAAGCAGATCAAACAATTTGATCAATATTATGATCTTCTGGTAGAGTGGAATTCCTTTATGAATTTGACTGCAATTACAGAGTTTGATGAAGTATGTCAGAAACATTTTTTAGATAGCCTTTCCATTGTCAAGGCTTATCCTGAACATTATTTTGAAGAAAACACTTTCCAATTTATTGATATTGGAACAGGAGCAGGTTTTCCATCTATACCAATTAAGATTGTATTTCCAAATTTGAAATTTTCTTTGGTAGATTCTTTGAATAAAAGAATCAATTTTTTAAATGAAGTGATTGATCAATTACAATTATCAGATTGTACTGCTGTACATGGCAGAGCAGAAGATCTGGCAAAAGATAGTTCTTACAGAGAACAATATGATTTTTGTGTTTCACGTGCTGTTGCAAACCTTTCTACTTTATGTGAGTATTGTATGCCATATGTGAAAGTCGGAGGTAGATTTGTTTCTTATAAGTCTGAAAAAATAACAGAAGAAGCAGAAAAAGCGAAACATGCAATATCTGTTTTGGGTGGTAAGTTTGAAAGACAGGTTGAGTTTACACTTCCTGATTCAGATATATATCGTAATATTTATATTATCCAAAAAGAAAAAATAACACCTAAGAAGTATCCGAGAAAAGCGGGACTTCCGAGTAAGGAACCATTATGATATATTAAAAAATAAACAATACTAGATATAGAAAGAATGTAAATTTGTTTCACGTGAAACATTTTTGCATTCTTCTTTTTATAGAATCAATATAATGTTTCACGTGAAACATATAGATACTAAATATAGTGATAAATTCGTGAAACATTTTATTATATACGAAATGTGAAACATTATATAGAAAAATAAGAGAATACAAGATATAGTTGATACCTTATTTTTATTGGAAATAGTCTATATTTTTGGACAAACTTGTTATAGATAAAACAGCTATTTAGTGATATAATCATTTAATGTGTGAGAAGAACGATTCAGATGGAAATCCTATAGGAGGAGAATATGGGAAGAGTAATAGCAATAGCAAATCAAAAAGGGGGAGTTGGTAAAACAACAACTTCAATTAATTTATCTGCCTGTCTTGCAGAAAAAGGAAAAAAAGTTTTAGTGATTGATACAGATCCACAGGGAAATACAACAAGTGGACTTGGAATTGACAAGAATGATTTGGACAATACCGTATATGAGTTGATATTAGGTGAATGTTCTATTTACGACTGCATTGTAAAAGATGCTATTCCAAACGTATCTGTTTTACCATCTAATGTAAATCTCGCCGCAGCAGAAATTGAGTTGATCGGTGTAGATAAAAAGGAATTTATTTTAAAGAACGAAGTAGACTTTGTGAAGGATGATTATGATTTTATCATCATTGACTGTCCACCTTCTTTGAATCTGTTGACAATCAATGCAATGACTACAGCTGATTCTGTATTAGTTCCTATTCAATGTGAGTTCTATGCACTGGAAGGATTAAGTCAGTTGATACATACCGTAAACCTGATCAAAGAAAGATTGAATCCTGATCTGGAAATGGAAGGTGTCGTATTTACCATGTATGATTCAAGAACAAATCTTTCTATGCAGGTTGTAGAAAATGTAAAAGCAAATCTACAGGAAAATATTTGTGAAACAGTGATTCCGAGAAATATCAGACTTGCTGAAGCACCAAGTTATGGTATGCCAATTACCATGTATGATTCCAAATCATCCGGTGCTGATAGTTATAGAAAATTAGCAGATGAATTAATCAACAGAAAGGGTGCATAAGATGGCGGTAAATAAAAGGGGGCTCGGAAAGGGTCTGGATACAATGATCCCTCCGGTCAAAAATGAAAAGAAAAGTGAAAAGGGTGATCCTGCAAAGGGACCTGAAACACTTGTTAATATTACAAAGGTAGAACCAAACAGAGAACAGCCAAGAAAGAATTTTGATGAAGATGCACTGTTAGAGCTGTCGGAATCTATTAAACAATATGGATTATTACAGCCTATTTTAGTACAGGATCGAAAAGATTATTATGAGATCATAGCAGGTGAAAGAAGATGGAGAGCTGCAAAGCTTGCAGGTCTGAAACAGGTTCCGGTTATTATCAAGAATCTGACAGATCAGGAAATTGTAGAAATTTCCCTGATTGAAAATATCCAACGTGAAAACTTAAATCCAATTGAAGAAGCGCAGGCATATAAGAGATTGTTAAATGAGTTTCATCTGAAACAGGATGAAGTTGCAGAACGAGTATCAAAGAGCAGAACAGCAGTTACAAATTCGATGCGGCTTCTGAAATTATCTGACGATGTACAGAGAATGGTTATAGATGAGATGATCACAACCGGACATGCCAGAGCGCTTCTCGGTGTAGAAGATCCGGCAGAACAATATAATCTTGCACAGAGAATTTTTGATGAAAAGCTGAGCGTAAGAGAAGTTGAAAAGATTGTGAAAAATATGGGTAAGCCTGTAAAACCAAAGAAAGAAAAAGTGGTTGATAAGAGTATGCAGGTTATCTATGATGATATCAGTGAAAAACTGAAAACACAGCTTGGTACAAAAGTAAATATCGTTCCAAAGGAAGATGGAAGCGGTAAGATAGAAATCGAGTTTTATTCGCATGATGAACTTGACCGGATACTTGATCTGATGAAATAAAAATGTAAATTTAGGAGGAACATATGAAGAGCCAGTTACTGGAAAGCATAGGACTAGGAAACATAGATATTGCTTATATTCTGATTGGATTGCTTATACTGATTCTGATTTTATTTATCTTATTGATCGTCAGCATGGTAAAACAATCAAAATTAAAAAAACGATATGAAGCATTTATGCAGGGTAGTGATGCACAGAGTATGGAAAGTCAGATAGCAGGTCTGTTTCAGGATATCAATACCTTGAAAAAAGATACAAAAGACAATGGAAAAGAAATCCGTCATATTTACAAGAGACTGGAAACAGTTTTCCAGAAGATTGGTATTGTAAAGTATGATGCTTTTAAGCAGATGGGCGGACAACTCAGTTATTCCCTGGCACTTCTAGACGAGGGCAATAATGGATTTATAATCAATTCCGTGCACAGTACAGATGGCTGCTATTCTTATACAAAGGAAATCAAAAAGGGAGAATGTGAAATTTCTCTTGGGGAAGAGGAACAGCAGGCACTCAATATTGCGATGAATGAGTAGATAAATTATATGAAAAAATTAGAAAAGAGGAAAAGAGTATGTTAGACATTAAATTTTTAAGAGAAAACCCGGATGTTGTAAAGAAAAACATCGAAAACAAATTTCAGAATGAAAAGCTTCCGCTTGTAGATGAAGTGATTGAACTGGATCAGAAAAAGAGAGATGCACAGCAGGAAGCTGACAGTCTTCGTGCTAACAGAAATAAGATTTCAAAAGAAATCGGAGCACTTATGGGACAGGGCAAGAAAGAAGAAGCAGAAGAGGCAAAGAAGAAAGTTGCTGAATTTGCAAACCGCCTTTCTGAACTGGAAGTACTGGAAAAAGAATATGATGAGAAAATTTTAAAAGATATGATGGTAATTCCGAATATCATTGATCCTTCTGTACCGATCGGTAAAGATGATTCTGAAAATGTAGAGATTACAAAATATGGTGAACCGGTTGTTCCTGATTTTGAAATTCCTTATCATACAGAAATCATGGAAAGCTTTGACGGTATTGATTTAGATGCTGCAGGCAGAGTAGCAGGAAATGGTTTCTACTATTTAATGGGTGATATTGCAAGATTACATTCTGCAGTACTTGCTTATGCAAGAGATTTTATGATCAATCGTGGCTTTACTTATTGTGTACCGCCTTTCATGATCCGTTCCAATGTTGTAACAGGTGTTATGAGCTTTGCTGAAATGGATGCCATGATGTACAAGATCGAAGGGGAAGACCTTTACCTGATCGGAACGAGTGAACATTCCATGATCGGTAAATTCATTGATACGATTGTTCCGGAAGAACAGCTTCCAAAAACACTGACAAGCTATTCACCATGCTTCCGTAAAGAAAAAGGTGCACATGGTATTGAAGAGCGTGGTGTATATCGTATCCATCAGTTTGAGAAGCAGGAAATGATCGTTGTATGTAAGCCTGAAGAATCTAAGATGTGGTTCGACAAATTATGGCAGAATACTGTTGATCTGTTCCGTTCTATGGATATTCCGGTACGTACGATCGAGTGCTGTTCCGGTGATCTGGCAGATCTGAAGGTAAAATCTTATGATGTAGAAGCATGGTCTCCAAGACAAAAGAAGTACTTTGAAGTAGGCAGCTGCTCTAACCTTGGTGATGCACAGGCTAGAAGATTAAAAATCAGAGTCAAAGGAAAAGACGGTAACAAATATTTTGCACATACATTAAATAATACTGTAGTTGCACCACCACGTATGCTGATTGCTTTTCTGGAGAATAACTTAAGAGAAGATGGTTCTGTTGCAATTCCGGAAGTACTGCAGCCATATATGGGTGGTATGACAGAGATCAGAAAAAAATAAAATATTTTATATTATGTAAACCATAATTAAAAAGTTAATGTAATAAGAAAATGAAATGAGAAAGGAGGCGAGATCCATGCATCGGTATTTACGAGCGATCGGATTCAGCAATTTAAAATCAAGATTACAGGTAAATAATCTGTTGGCATATGTCATTCAGAATGCAGATGAAAAGAAATATACATCTACGAATGATATGGACATCATGTTTGCGGAATACAGCATGGATTTTGCCGAAAATCTCGGTATTACGGTACGTGGGGAATTTAATGAAGAGAATCAGTTTGTATTTGATTATTATTTTCCTTACAGCAGAGGAACACAGATCAGTTCTTATGAGGATATATCCATTGAGCGCCATGCAGAGAAGGAATCCTATGCAGGAATCTGTGATGATATAAAAGTTGGCGTTTCTCTCATTTTTTATTTGCAAAATGTGATATCATACCTTAAAATAAAGAATGCAGACAGACTTCCCATCAAAGGAACTTCTTTGATCTTAAGTGCTTTATCTGTAGATGGTACGATCCTTCTTCCACTTGAAAAGAGAGAATCTGATCTAAAAAAGACGAAAAAAGAAAGTATCAACAGAAGTAAGCTGATCGCCGCCGCCAGAAACGGCGATGAAGATGCCATGGAAAGTCTGACACTGGAAGATATTGACACTTACACAAATATTTCCAGAAAGATCCTGAAGCAGGATGTATTTACACTGGTAGATACCTATTTTATGCCGTATGGTGTGGAATGTGACCAGTATTCTGTATTAGGTGAGATTATAGATTATCAGTTCGTGGAAAATAAAATGACCAAAGAAGAGATCTGTCAGATGACGATTTGCTGCAATGATCTTTATTTTGATGTCAGCATCAATAAAAAGGATCTTTTGGGAGAACCAAAAACAGGCAGAAGATTCAAAGGAATCATCTGGATGCAGGGTCATATCAATTTCCCGGAATGATCAATTTATTATATTGTTCTCGTAGTTAAATGGATATAACAATAGCCTCCTAAGACATAACCATGGTTAAAGCCGTGAGTGAGTAAAAGGCGGTAACTAAGAGTTCGATTTGAACTGTGGCATATAGAAATGTCGAAATAAGAAAACAGATGATTCATCACAAAAGTGATTGAGTTCATAAAGAAGGTCACCGTAACCGAAAAAGGCTGAAAAGCTTGAAAATACGGCATTTGTTCTCGTAGTTAAATGGATATAACAAGCGCCTCCTAAGCGCTAGTTGTGGGTTCAATTCCCGCCGGGAACATCGATTTTTTGCAACAATGATCGTAAAAATTCATTGTTGCATTTTTTATTTTATGGTGCTTGCGAGCACCGAAAAAATATAAAAATGAGTAATTGGAGCACCGAAAAGACAAAACGGGCACCGAGAACTAAATCTATCCAAGCACCCAATGGAGATAACTAAAGTGTAGGATAAGAATTAGGTTGTCAATGAATGTAAAAATGGTTTTCTTGCTTGAAGAAAACAGGCCTGACGAAGTATCGCTCAGATTAGATTAAAAATTCTAGTCTGGGCGATTTTTTTCGTTCAGGGAAAAGGAGGAAATGTCATTGACAGAAAAGACGGATATCAGAGATTCGGATGAAAAAGTAGTTGAAATTGAAATGGAACGTTTGGATAAGAAAAAATGCAGTTCACAATTTACTCTCAGCAGTGATTGTATTCGCTGTTTTTGTGAAAAATATAGAGAAGCTCGTATTATTTTGATTTCCTCTTGGAAGAATGGCTTTATCTCATCTCACAATGAGAAAAATACGCCACAAATAAAAGAATTAGAGGCACAACTGGACCGTTATGGCATTCGCATTGTAGGGAAAGTGTGTGATAATCGATATAGGGATTATGCTGTCAGGGATTATTTGAAAGAACATCCCTCTATAAAGGAATACGTCGTAGTAGATGACGATATTAAGGAATATTCATCGAAAGATATCCCCCATTTAAGATTGGTAGACAGTAAGGTAGGGTTTCGGTAAGGAAAGGAGAAAAAGATGAAAGTAGAAAATACAGAAAACAATAGAAAAATTCAACAGGTAGCAGCAACTATGGCGATTGAGGATATGTATATGAGTAAAGATTGTTTACAAGGACTTATCGATGTGGCTAATGGAACAAAGCAAGGTGTAACGGAAGAACTGAAAGCAACGGATATGATGAGATGGATAGGATTGATGAATAGCATTCGAGCCTGTGCCGATGAGATTGTATTGAATGATATTGTGTATTCCTAACGGATACCAACCGAAGAAGAACTGCTGTCAAACCGATGGCAGTTTTTCTTTTTCGGCAAGTATTCAAGAAGTCATTAAGTTGCGAGTATAATCGAAGTGGTAGAAAAGTTACCTATTATATCGGTTGTAACTTTTTTATGAACTCTATTGACAAGAAAACTTGGTACGTGTATAATTAAAGTATGTAAAGAAAACTTGGCATGGAGGTGTTTTTATGAAAAAGGACGAAATCTTAAATGCAAGCAGAAAAGAACATCGCAATAAGGACTTGGCTGAAATGGAAGTGGTATATCAAGCCGGAAGTCACGCAAGCAGAGTTGGTGCTTTAGTGTGTTGTTTGCTTTCGCTGTTATCTTCTGTGCTTGCTCATACTATGATTTACAGTCCGTGGGTTATATACTTCAGCATTATTGCAACACAATGGTTAGTTCGTTTTATCAAAATGAAGCGAAAGAGTGATTTGGTCTTGACCGTTCTGTTTTTTGTGCTTTCCATTTTGTCATTTGTTGGATTTGTTAGCCACCTTTTAGAGGTGAGAATATGAAAGAACAATTACAACTGAAAAATCACTTAAAGGAAGTTCGCACAGAAGCAAATCTATCTCAAGCTCAGCTTGCAGAAATGGTAGGGGTATCAAGAAATACCATTAGTTCTATTGAAACAGGACAGTTTAATCCAACTGCAAAATTGGCTCTAATTCTTTGTATTGCATTGGACAAAAAATTTGAGGAACTATTCTATTTTTAGGAGGTCATTATGGAAAATATTATAATGTTGATTTTGGGAGTGTTCATATCTGTTGTGGGAATTGTAAATATCAAAGGCAATATCAGCACGATTCACTCTTATAACAGGCGAAAAGTAAAGGAAGAAGATATACCAAAGTATGGAAAAACAGTCGGCACAGGAACGCTGATTATAGGAATATCTCTTGTATTAGGTTTTATTGTTTCGTTTTGGAGTGAAATAATTATAGATTATATCATTCTTCCAGCAGTTATTGTCGGATTAGGCTTTATATTGTATGGACAGTTCAAATACAATAAAGGAATTTTTTAAGAATCAGGGAGGTATAAAGATGGAATTGAACACAATATCAGGTCTGGCGATAGCGGGAGTTATCTGTTCCGTTGTCCTCTCGATGGGGGTACCGATTGCTTTGTTCATTGCAGGAAGGGTGAAGCTTAAGGCAAGGATTTCCTCGTTCTTTATCGGAGCAGGAACCTATCTGCTGTTTGCCATGCTGTTGGAGCAGCTGCTGCATGTTCTTGTCATTCAGTTCTGCGGACTGAACGCACAGAGTAGGCCATGGCTTTACTATGTGTACGCGGCTTTGGCTGCAGCGGTTTTTGAAGAGACCGGAAGACTGATTGCCATGAAGTTCTGGATGAAGAAATGGCTGGATTTTCCAAATGCACTGATGTATGGAATCGGGCATGGCGGTGTGGAGGCCATTCTGCTCGGAGGACTCTCCGGAATCAGCAATCTTGTGTCCATGCTGATGATCAACAGCGGAGCCATGCAGAATACGCTGGCGGCACTTCCTGCTGAGTCTGCAAACCAGACCGTGTCACAGCTGTCGGCCCTATGGACAACACCGGCACCACTCTTTTTTGTAAGCGGAATCGAAAGAATCAGTGCCATCATTCTGCATATCGGGTTGTCACTGCTGATCTATCGGGCGGTAAAGGCAGGCAAATGCAGGACAGCGGCTTTTACAGCGGTTCTTGCATATGGGATTCATTTTATCGTGGACTTCTTTGCCGTGGCAGGTTCGGCGCTTCTTCCCATCTATGTGATTGAAATTGGTGTCTTTGTGATGGCAGCCGGAACTCTTGTTATGGAGCTGAAGATGGGAAGGATGGAAGAACTGTGAATTCCAGTTTGCAACATATTGGCTGCCACGATCCGAATGGATAATTAATGGTTGATCAATATTTCGGCGAGCTTTGGCTTTGTTTATAGTATCAATCACGCAGGATACTTCCAGTGTTTCTGAAAGTGTCCAGGCTATGATTTTTCTGGAAAATAAATCCATAATACTGGTCAGATAGACAAATCCGTCTATTGTCCAGATGTAGGTGATATCCGAACACCAGACGGCATTCGGGCGGTCAGGATTAAACTGCTCATCGAGGATATTTTGTAATTCAGTGCTGAAATCAGAATCTTTTGTGGTAATTGTCCATGGCTTGCTCCACTGGGCACGGATTCCCATTTGACGCATGTATGTACCAACGGTTCTTTCCGAAATGACTTCACCGGTTTTTCGCGGTTCTACAGTGATTTTCGGAGCGCCGTAGTTCTGCTTGGAATCATCATAAATATCCTGTATTTTTGCTTTTACAGCTT
>OGYC01000030.1_pt1 | contig 132469 bp, 119 predicted proteins | sample 1576461 | NCBI WGS metagenome assembly OGYC01 (sample SAMEA3541569, study PRJEB24748) | human gut metagenome | biome: human gut; feature: human-associated habitat; material: faeces | place: China | collected 2012 | reverse complement strand
AATGGCTTCTGAAAATGAAAGAAATGAAGGTTGATTATCTGCAGGGATATTATTTTGGCAGACCCTGCGGGAAGGAACAGTTCCTACAACAATATGCCAGTGGCATCATCGTTAAGTAAAGCAGGTAAGGCAGACTCAGCTATGTGGGGCTGCCTTATTTTATGGTCTTATCAGAAGGATGAGTTCCTAACGGCTTGTCTGAGTCTCTCCAGGTCATCTACATCAGGGTGAGACAATGCACAGTCAAAATTCTGGATCAATACATCAAGATTTGCCGGATGATCAGGATCGTTTCCAGGAAGATGGAGCAAGTCTCCTTATTCACGAGTATTACGAGCCGGAAGAACTGGTTGGCAAAACAGCAATCACTATCGTGAACCTGCCACCAAGAAAGATGATGGGAATCGATTCCGAAGGTATGCTGATTTCAGCAGTACACGAGGAAGACGGTCATGAAGGACTGAACCTTCTGATGGTAGATGACAGAACCCCGGCAGGTGCAAAACTCTATTAAGATGATGTAAAGATGTACCGTTTTACCAAATAGATGGGACGTACTTCATTTGATAAAAAACAGAAAAAAACAGCGATTTACATCAAACTTACATCAATTGATGCAGAAACCGGTGCAAGCAAGAAAAAATCGCATAATTAGCAGAATGAATGGGCAGTCCTGAAATCGGGATTGCCCATTTTTAGAAGAAAGACGAAAAACTCTTGACCTGCACGCAGCGTATACGCTTATACTATCAACATAAATCATAAGGAGGTGCATCCGATGTTATTAAATGAAATTATAAATGAGGTTGGAATGACAAAGCGTGCAGTTAAGTATTATGAAGAAAAAGGATTGCTGTCAGTGGATAAAGATAACAATGGTTATCGTAACTATACTGCACAAGATGTTGAAACTTTAAAAAAGATTTCAGTATATAGAAAACTCGGTATTAGTATTAAAGACATACAGAGCCTTTTGGAAACTGGCGACAAAAGTATTCTTCTTCGTATTTATCAAGAAAAAGTGCAGGAAAAAGTTTTAAAAGACTCAGAACTTGAAGCTTTGAAGCAATTTATAGATGATGGTGACGCAGACAAAGCAAATGAGGCACTTGATTATCAAACCGTTGAAAATGCAATTGAGTCTTTGCTACCGGGAAAAGAATGGGGAGATTATTTTAAAAGTCATTTTAAACCATTTCTTAATGTAAGGTTGAAGACTCTGGAACAGAAGCAGGCACTACAGAATATATTAGAATATTGCGATGAAACGACATTGAAAGTCCCTTTTATTATGGGAATAGGTGCGAAGATGATAGGTGGGATTGCACAAGAAACCAGAACCGCAGATGAGATGATAGCCTATTATCGTGATATGAGTGAAAGTGAATATGAAAGACTAAAAGAAAAAGTATGGAAAGGTGCTAAAATGAAAAACGGTATAATGAAATACCATCCAGCATTTATTGCACAGAGAAAAATGCAGAAAGAGTTACAAAATAAAGGATATAACGATATATTCATTCCTAATTTAATGGTTCTGTCTCCAACGTATGCAGAATATAAGAAAGCGTTAGATAATGTGAACGATAGAATGTGTAGAGAACTTGGACTGTATTATGATAGCAATTATAACTTAGTTATTAAAAAAGATAATTCTAAGTAAAAGTTAAACTACCCTTTGAGAGAGGAGAAATCCTTTTCTCAAAGGGCTTTTTCTATTTATACGGATATTCGCAAACTACAAGATAAAGCCAAAACTTCATATACTCTAAGCACAAGGAGGTTGAGGTTTGGCTATGAATAACAGTTTAGCAGAAGTACACCCGGAGCTTGTTTCGGAGTGGTCAGAGAAGAATTTACCGCTTACACCTGATGGCATTACTTTCGGTTCAAATAAAAAAGCATGGTGGAAAGGTACTTGTGGTCACGAATGGCAGGCAAGCGTTAAGGCTCGTTCCAATGGAGAAAAATGTGGAGTATGTAATTAATTGCCTTGGAAAGAATACTACTAAGGTGCGGAATATAAAAAGTTATTTATTTGCCAGCTTGTTCAATACAGGAAGTACCATAGGCAGTTATTATAGGGCTGAAGTAAATCATGATATGCCACAGTATGCTGGGTAATCGCGCAACGAGAATACCATGTGTGGTTGGTGCAAATTCTGCATCATCCATTGTAAAAGTTTAAAATGCGACAAATCAACAACTGTACAAACCATTTTGAAATAAAATTAAACTTGACTTTGTTGGAAACTGGTATTATATATAGGTTTATAAAAGTGACAAATTAGTTTACATATAACCCAAGTTGATTTATAAAACATGGAGGTGTTGATTTTGAATTTGTATTTTGAACTATTGAAAACTCCAGTATTTACTGTGGAAGATGTAAATAAATATTATGACAATATGGACAGCGCTCGCTCTGCAATCAAGCGATTGATGAAGGAGGGAATGGTGGCGAAAATCCGTAACAATATGTATACCTGCATCAGTGGAGAGACCGGGGCGCCGGTTGCTAATCGATTTCAGATAGCAAGCAAGATTACGCCAACCTCTTATGTGTCTCACCATACCGCTATGGAATACTATGGGATAACCGATCAGGTATATTACGATGTCTATGTTGCATCAGAAACCAGCTTTCGAGAGTTTGAATTTGATGGATATACGTATCGATATGTGGCGTCAAAGGATATGGAAGGCGTGGAAACGCCTGTACTAAGCGGTGGAATACGTATCACAAATCGGGAACGAACTTTGGTAGACTGCGTAAAGGACATGGATAAAATAGCTGGAATAGAAGAAGTGATACAGGATATTGGAAGTATGAAGCGAATGCAGGAGAAAAGAGTCTTGAAATATTTAGACCTATTATCGAATCAGTTCCTATACCAAAAGATGGGATTTCTTCTTTCTGAGCATAAGGAGAAGATGGGGCTTTCAGATGAATTCTTTGATACATGTAAGAGTCAGATTGGAAAGAGTAAGCGTTACCTGACGAAGGACATGTCGGGTGGACGATATGTTGATGAATGGAAGCTTGTGATACCAGAGAATATTTACAATATGAAAAATGGGGTGATAGAAGATGCCACAATATAATAGAGCAGAACTTGGACGAATGGCCACAGAAAGTGGTTTTGTGAGGGATACTTTTGAAAAGGTGCTTCGATTGAAGGAAATATTAAAATTTCTGAATGAGGACAAGTTCTTAAGAGAGCATTTACTCTTGAAGGGCGGAACAGCAATTAATTTAACAGTATTTAACCTTCCTCGATTATCAGTAGATATCGATATGGAGTATACTCCTAATGATACGAGAGAGGATATGCTTGAATGCCGTGCAAAGATAACGGACATAATTAAGGAATACATGGAATCAGAAGGGTATCAGTTATCGGAAGCATCAAGATTTAGCCATAGCTTGGATGCATTTCACTACAATTATCAGAACGCCGGTGGTAATAGGGATATGATTAAGATAGAACTCAATTATTCCTTGAGGGCGCATATTTTTGAACCAGTATATAGGAGTATTCTACCTGAGACTTTTGATGATAGTATGAAGATACGTATGGTGGATCCTATGGAAATATTTGTAGCTAAAGGCAATGCTCTTATTACAAGAGCTGCGGCCAGGGATTTGTATGATTGGTGCAATATGTTGTCTGAGGGTCTCTTTGAAGAACAGCGTGATTTGTTTAGAAAATGCTTTTTATTTTATATGACGATTTCAGCAGATACGCTTAATAAATCATTTGACACCTCAGCTATTGACACGCTTGATTTCAACAAAATCAGAAGAGATTTATTTCCAGTGCTTAATAAGAAAGATAATTTCCAGTTGGATGAGAGAAAGAAGATTGCGAAGAATTACATATCGGATCTCATGGTGTTGACTACTAAAGAGAAGGAATATCTTGATAGATTCGAAGAGAAAAAATACATGCCGGAGTTGCTTTTTGAAGACGCGGAGATAGTTGAAAGAGTGAAGAATCATCCAATGGCACTATGGAAATGTAAGGAGTAGATTGGCTATGTATATATTTTGTTCCAAGGCATTAGCCGATGCCTTAAATATCAAGAAAAATGAATTACAGAAAACGCCGGTAGATATGTGAGTGCTTGGAAGTAGGACCGGAAACACTATTGGCAGATGTACTGGAAATAAGTCGTCAACAAGTCAGTGCTTGGGAAAATGGAATAAAACCAATTTCTGAAAATAGATTAAGGCAATTATCAAAGTATTTTGGTCTTGAAGAAAAATACTTTTTAGGAATATCGGAGGAAGATAAGGCGTTTCTTATATCAAAAGGATTATATCGAAGACAGGATTGTGATAAAGAGGTATATTGTTTCTTAAAGCAGGGAGAGGTTGAAGATGATTCTAAATATAGATCATTTTCGTATCCTGATTTTGATGAGTCATTAGATGAACAAATGACAAAGGCAAAAAAGAAAAAGCAGGGGCACTTCAAAAAGTAGAAGAGGCAATAGGGTATTTTGGAATACCGACAAAGATCATTGACGAAGTGTGTTCAATCAACCGTGGATGTATGATATATGATATCTTGACGGAGTACCTTAAGCAAATGCCAAATGAAACAATACCGATGCGAATGATATATTTTGATATGGTTAAAAATGTACTTAATTCTTTACTGCTCGCAAATGGATTAAAAACAAAAGAGGAGATTGAAGAGGAATTTGCATTTGTAAAAGGTAATGAGCTGTACTATGATGTTGATTGGATTTATGAACTCGCCGGATTATTTAAAGATAAATATGAGGAAAAAAGAAATATGATTGAAAAATAGATTAAAAGCTTCTGGAAAAAATCCAGAGGCTTTTTTATATGGAGAAACTATGATGAATTATAGGAATAAGATAAGAACCTATGAGTGGTCAGTCGCATCAGCAGTAGCACTTATATTAAAATATGTCCATAGGTATTTTACCTAAAGAATAAGGCACCTTCCAGATAACAACAGACAATAATGGCAGGTGCCACTATGAACCTTGAAAATTAAATAACAAATAATACTGGACGTATAAAGCAGATATGCATTTGACTGCTTCGCAGATACGCCATAGGGCTAATACTATGATGAGCGAAATGGATCAGTCCAGAATCAAGGGCACCTATCTTGATTACGTAAATCACATGGCCAGACTTGATATGCTGGTCATGGAAAGAACATGCGTAATCCGATTTAGCAATTAAAACTTCCCGTTTGGAGCGGACAGCCTTCCCGCTAAAGCGTGCAGGCTGTTCCGTTCAAGCAGAATATGCACGTCTGCAGAAATGTAGGCGCCTTGTTATGTTTAGAAGTGCTTTTTCGTGCAGAGTGTGTTATACTGATTATCATAGAAATAATCTGGCAAAAGGCGGAAGATATGAAAACAGAAATCGAGTCAGAACAGACAAAGATCGGGCTGGAGATCCCTGAGTCATATGAGCTTTCAGAAAATGAGGACGGAGACCGGACATATGCCTGCTTTGAACGACCGGGCAGCAGTGATATGGTATTCAGCTTCCTCTTGGAAGCGGATGAAGAAGATTTTCAGGATGCAGAGGACTATATCAGACGGGAATTTGCAGATGATTGCGCCGAAAATAAATGCAAAACAAAGGTCTGCGAGCAGGTATATCTGCAGGGCAGAATGTACTACTATTATATTGTGAGTTTTAAAGATATGCATGCACGCTTTCAGAAGCTGGTAGCAGCATGTGATATCAGACCGGGAGAAATTTATACTGTTGATACGGACTGGGTGGATAAAAAGGAAGTACTGACGATTGATGCGGTCAGTCTGTTTCTGGACATTGCTGTCTCAGAGAAAGAATAAGCATAACGCTTTATGGGGGGGAAAGCGGTTGCAGGGAGGGTACAGGGTATGGAAAAAATACAAGAGCGCATAATAAACATAACGGATAAACTGGAGAATAACTGTGTGATCGGTGCAATCAGGCAGGGTATGATCCTGATGATCCCGCTGCTTGTAGTCGGCTATATGTCTGCCATGCTGATCAATTTGCCGATTCCCGCATTTCAGCATTTTTTGTCAGAGCTTTGGGGCGGATGTATCAGAGCATTTTTGGAGAATGCTTATGTCAGTGTGAATGAATTTTTTGCCGTCTATCTGACTGTTGCAACAAGTGTCAGTTACTCCATGATGAAGCGCAGAAGGTGCGGCATTTACGAAAGCACCGGAAATATTGTTGTTCTGGTGGTCATTACACTGGCAGCCTTTGCCGCCTATGCAGGCATTGGGTATGAAGATTTTTCCGTTGTAAGATGCAGCAATATGTATGCATTTAATGCCTTGCTTGTAGCACTGATTTCCGGCGGTATTTACTATGCTCTGAAAGAAAGCAGATTTCTGCAGACAAAGCAGAGGACAAATGCGGATAATGTTTATATCGGAGCGGTAGAGGGAATTCTGCCGGCGGTTGTGATCATTGGCTTTTTTGTATTGCTCAGACAAGTAATTTATGTGTTGTTTGGTGTATACGGCTTACAGGAGCTGTTGGAAATTGTGTTCAATTTTCTGCTAAAGCCCTTGAAAAACGGTGTGGGCGCAGGGCTGATCATAATCCTGCTGACGCATAGTCTGTGGTTTTTCGGTATTCACGGGCATAATATGCTGGATACAGTGATCAAACAGAACTTTGCAGATGTGACAGCAGGTATTTTCAGTAAAACAATGCAGGATGTGTTTGTAAATCTGGGAGGAACGGGTGCAGCCCTGTGTCTGGTGATTGCCATACTATTGTTTGCAAAGAAAAAAGGAGCCCGTCAGCTGGCGGGCATGGCAGCACCGAGTGTACTGTTTAATATAAGTGAGATTGCGCTTTTTGGTATTCCCGTGATTTTGAATCCAATCTTCCTTATTCCGTTTTTGCTCGTACCGGTTTCTAATTTCCTGATCACATATGCAGCCATTTATCTCGGACTGGTTCCGCATGTGATCCGGGAGATAGACTGGACAACGCCGATATTCCTGAGCGGCTATCAGGCAACCGGTTCCTGGGCAGGCGTGATTTTGCAGCTTGTCTGTCTGACGGTCGGTATTCTGATCTATAAGCCGTTTATCGGTTTGTATGAAAAGGAAAATGAGCGGCGTATGCTTCGGGATGTGAAACGTCTGGTAGAGGAGATGCAGCGGGAAGAGGAAAACATTGCAATCTCTTATCTGACGAAACGTGAGGATGATCTCGGGCATATAGCACGTATCCTGGCAGCAGATCTGGTGGATGCGGTCCGGAAAAAAGAACTGTTTCTGGTATATCAGCCTCAGGTAAACTGTGAGGAGGTCTGCATCGGTGTAGAAGCATTGATCCGCTGGAAGCATCCGGAGATCGGGTTCATTTATCCACCGCTGATCATCCAACTTGCCAAGGAGAAAAAAGTACTGCATAAACTGGAAGAATATATTATTGATGAGGCAGCCAATGTACTATCCAGGCTGGAGCCGCTGATACCGCAGGATTTCAAAATTTCCGTGAATATCACCAATGAATCTCTTGCATGGGAGGATCTGGAAGAGCACATTGCGGAAGCAGTGGAAAAATACAAAATATCAAGCAAGTACCTATGTCTTGAGATAACAGAACAGGATGCACTTTCTTCTTCTGATGTTGTAACGGATAAGATCAGGAATCTGAAGGCGAGAGGACATCGTTTCCTGATCGATGATTTTGGAATGGGACATACCTCTCTTATGTATCTGCAGACAAATTATTTTGATGTGGTAAAGCTGGATGGTGCGCTGACGAGAGATATACTGACCAATGAGAGAAATAGAGATATCATTTCATCCATTGTATATCTGGGAAAATCTCTGCATTTTAAGATCATAGCAGAATATGTGGAGACAAAGGAGCAGAGAAATAAGCTGAAAGAGCTGGGATGTGATGCATTTCAGGGCTATCTGTACAGCAAACCGCTGGAATTTGATGAACTGATCAGATGGCTGGAGCAGCATAAATAACGGAAAAATAAACTGGTATGGTAAAAATAATGCAAATTGGCTGTTTTGACGAAGCCACGCGCGTGTATAATAGCCTTCAAAGAATATATCGTTTTATGAGGAGGTCTATTATGAATAAGAAACTTACGACCAGTGTAACAGCAGCAATGCTTGCAGCCCTTACCTGTATTGCTACAATGGTGATCAAGGTTCCGACGATCGGAACAAATGGGTATGTCAATATCGGTGATTCTGTGGTAGTATTGTCAATGTGGATTTTAGGAAATCCTTATGGTGCACTTGCAGCGGGTATCGGTTCCGGTCTTGCGGATCTGATCTCAGGCTATGGCAGTTATGTACCGGGAACGGCAGTGATCAAATTTGCGATGGCTTTTGTGGGCTATCTGGTATATAAGGCAATGGCAAACGGGAAAATCCCGAAAACAGCCGCTTATATTGTCAGCAGTCTTGTAGCGGAAGTGATCATGGTAGCCGGCTACTTCTTATATGAAGCCACTTTCCTGGGATATGGTGTAGCGGCCGCAGCATCCATACCAAGTAATATGGTACAGGGCATCACCTGTCTGGTACTTGGTAATCTGCTGATCCAGGCGCTGTCAAGGGTTCCGTACATAAATGGATTGATGGTTGAAAAGAGGTAAGTATCATGTATGAGGAAATTACAGCACAGGCTGAAAAGGTAACGGAGGAGATCATCGGGGTATCGGGGATCAAAAAGGGTCAGATTCTCGTGGTCGGATGCTCAACAAGTGAGATCTGTGGAGACAAGATAGGAACGAACTCCAATCTTGATGTTGCAAAGGCTGCGTTCAAGGGTATTTACGAGGCAGCATGCAGAAAGGGCATTTATGTTGCGACGCAGTGCTGTGAACACCTGAACAGAGCGATCATTGTAGAGCGGGAAGCGGTTCCGTTTGCAGAGATTGTAAATGTAGTTCCGCAGCCAAAGGCAGGCGGTTCGCTTTCGACAACTGCTTACGAGACATTTCGCGATCCTGTGGCAGTGGAAGAGATCAAGGCGGATGCAGGTATTGATATCGGTGGAACGCTTATCGGTATGCACCTGAAAAAGGTGGCGGTTCCGGTAAGACTTGTCAACAATCATATCGGACAGGCTTATGTCTCCGCGGCGCGTACAAGGCCGAAATTTATTGGTGGACAAAGAGCCCATTATGATGATACATTAAAATAAGCAATTCAGAAGACGGCGGCTTCCTGCGAGGCCGCCGTTTCGTCTTTCTGTATAGGAAATTCTTTTGGAATCCTCTATACAGCAAAAGCAAGCAAGCTTGCAAGGATGCGCACACTTTATTCTGGAAAAGGGAAACAGGAGGGAATCCATGAAATTTTTGCATACGTCCGACTGGCATCTGGGCATGACCTGGAGAGGCGGTATTTCTTATCGGAAGGATCAGGAATTCATGATACGGCAGATCTGCCGTATCGCAGCAGAAGAGCAGGTAGACGGGATTCTTCTGGCAGGAGATATTTTTGACAAGAGCATAGCATCACAGGAAGCACTGGAACTATATGATGAGGCAATGACCGAAATCTGCAACGGACTCCGGATTCCTGTTTATCTGATCGCAGGGAACCATGACGGCGCACAGCGGATCGCACAGTGCAGCGCGCTGCTGGAAAAAAGCGGGCTATATATTGCAGGTGCACTCACCGGAAAACCGCAGAAAGTGCGAAATGGGAATGTTGATATTTATCTGCTTCCGTGGATCTCCACGGATAAGGTGCGTTCTGTTTTCCCGGAGCAGGCAGAGAAGGTGCTGTCCATGGAGGATGCTTACAGAATTGTTCTGGACAGATACCGTGCGGATTTTACGCCCGGACAGAAAAATATATTGGTTGCGCACGCGTTTATTGTGAATGCGCAGACTTCGGAAAGCGACAGAGCTGCGGAAGTCGGGCGTGCAACAATGGTAAGCGCTTCGGTATTTGAAGGCTTTGATTATGTGGCACTGGGGCATCTGCACGGGCCACAGCAGATCGGTGAAAAGATCCGTTACAGCGGAACGCCGATGGCATATTCCTTTGGAAAAGAAGAAAAGCAGAAGAAGAGTGTGACCGTTCTGGATACGGATAAGATGCAGCAGAAAACAGTCAGTATGCCGCAGCTACATAAGAGAGTGACGCTGACAGGAAGCTTTGACGAACTGTTAGAGGCGGCTTATGAAGAAGAAATCCTGCAGGGCTACGTGCGGCTGGATGTAACAGACCGCTATGTGGGGATGGAGTCGGTGGCACTGCTCCGTGAGCGCTACAGTAATCTGCTTGAGGTGACGGGCAGGGACTTTGAGCGGGAAGATGCCAGGATCACAATGTCGGTCGATGAGCTGGAACAGGCAGACAAAGATCCTGACAAGATCTTTACAAGGTACTGTGAGGACATTCTGGAGCAGGAACCGGATACGCATTTGAAAGCACTTTTTGACAAGGCGTGCAGAAGTTATGAAAAGGAGGCGGAGAGCAGATGAAACCATGTACGGTAGAGTTTCAGGCATTTGGACCTTATGCGGGGCATGAACTGGTGGATTTTGAAAAGCTCGCTGCCAGGGGACTGTTCCTGATCTGCGGCAAAACAGGAACCGGAAAAACAATGATACTGGATGCCATTACCTTTGCATTGTACGGAAAGAGCAGCGGACACGGCAGAGACGATTTTGAGGCAATGCGCTGTACGAATGCGGCTTTTGACGTGACGACATATGTCAGGTTTACTTTTGAAAACAATGGAATCTATTATCGATTTGAGCGCAGACTGGAACGCAAACGGAAAAACTTGTCCGCTTCCTATATGGTATGGCAGAAGGACGAAAATGGAACGTGGACTGCACTGTTTGAAAATGCAAAGGAAAAAATGCTGAATGAGAAAGCGGAGGAAATCATCGGGCTTTCTTACGAGCAGTTCCGTCAGGTCATTGTATTGCCGCAGGGACAGTTTGAAAAACTCCTGACTTCCGATTCTGCAGATAAGGAAAAGATCCTGACAAGTATTTTCGGTGAGGAAAAATGGCAGGCGGTCGCACAGCTCATGTTTGAAGAAGCAACGGAGCGCAGACAGCAGCTAAAGAGCCTGCAGGAGCAGATCAGCAACAGCCTGCAGGAGGAAGTCTGTGAAACGCTGGCAGAACTGGAAGTGGTCATTGCGCAGAAAAAAGAAAGACTTGTTACAATGGAAGCTGCTTATCAGGAAGGTGCCTGTGAAAAACAGATCAGAGCGCTTCGTGACAGACTGGCGCTTGTCAGCAGGTTTCAGGATCTGCGCAGGGGAAAGGCACGTGTCAGGGCATATGAGGAAAAACAGCATGATCGCGCGGAGCAGGAAAAAAGAATACAGGACGCCAGAAGGGCGGAAAAAGTGAAAGAACTGCTTTTGGAACTGCACAGGGCAGAAGCTGCACAGGCAGAAAGAAAGACGGCAGTGCGGGCAGCGGATCAGGCAGCAGGGCAGGCGAAACAGCAGGCAGAACAGATCCTTTTGCAGGTGACGGCGCAGCAGCAAAAAAACGATGAGATTGAAGAAAAGAAAGCGCAGAAGATACAGCTCACAGCAAAAATAACGGATTATGAAAGTATAGCAGCATTGGAACAGAACTTTCAAAAACAACGAAAGGCTGCAGAGTCCGCTTTGCAGGAGGCTGAGCAGGAAAAACAGGTTTATGAGAGCTACGCCCCCAAGCTGGTCAGGCTCCATGAGGCATATGAAACCGACATGGAAGAACATCGAAAACTGCTTGCAGCCTATCTGGCAGGTATTACAGGAGAACTGGCAGCCTCCCTTGTCGAAGGACAGCCTTGTCCGGTCTGTGGCAGCAGAGAGCATCCGCAGAAGGCAGTGAGGACAGAGGCAGACACGTCCAAAGAGCACGTAGAAGAAAAAAGAGCTGAAGCGGAAGCTGTTTATCAGAAACTGCAGCAGACGATGCAAAAGCAGGAGCAGGCAAAAAAGAAGTATGAGGAAAAGCAGAGACTGGCACAGGAACTGCAGCTTGCAAAGGAAACTGCCTATACAAGACTGGCGGAAATGCAAAACAATCTGATTCCGGAGATAGGATCGCTTGCAGAGCTGCAAAAGAAGCTGCAGCAGCTGACCGATGAGATCGGGAAGGATACGGAGAAGCTGCAGAGCCTGACAAAGATGCTGGAACAGGCAAACAACACCGTAGCGGAGACGGCGGCAAAAGCGGAGCTTGCGCGTCAGGAGGAAGAACTGACACAAAAGAAACAGGAAGCAGCTATGCAGGCGGTGGCAAAGGGGCTTTCGGAACATGGATTTGCTGATATCAAAGAGGCGGAACAGCTGCTGATGGGCGAGAAGGAGCTGGAAGGTATGCGGCGGCAGATCGCGGATTATGATGCGGGTAAAAAGGCAGCAGAGGAACAGGTAATGCGTCTGCAGGAGGAGCTTGGCAGGCAGCAGGAGCCGGATGAGGAAGCCTGCAAAACAGAGCTGGCACGGCTGGAGAAGCTGCAGGAAACTTATGCAAAGGAAACAGCAGTGTTGTCCGAAACGATCCGGAGACTGTCACAGAAGGCGGAAAAACTTGCACTGGCAGGAGAGGGACTTGAAGAAAAGCTGCTGGAGGCAGAGCAGGATCTGGCATTTGCCAAAAAGCTGCGCGGAGACGCTGGAACCGGATTGCAGAGATATGTGCTGGGCATTTTGTTCTCTTCTGTGATAGCAGCAGCTAACCGAATGCTCTCCATGGTGCACGGCGGCAGATACCGGTTATTCAGATCGGATGAAAAGGCACAGGGCAGTAATAAAAGAGGTCTGGAACTGAAAGTATACGATAAAAACAGCGAGGAACATGAGGGACGGTTTGTCAGTACTCTTTCAGGCGGCGAAAAATTTCTGGCTTCGCTTGCCCTGTCGATCGGGATGTCAACGATCGCGCAAAAGAGTGGAATCCGGATAGAAGCACTGTTTATTGATGAAGGATTTGGTTCGCTTGATGAAGATTCCATTACGGATGCCATGCAGATCCTTGGCAGTATCCAGCAGGCAAACGGCCTTGTAGGGATCATATCCCATGTGCAGCTTCTGCAGGAGCGTATTCCTACAAAACTGTGCGTGGAAGAAACGGAAAAAGGCAGTCATATCATACAGACGATCGGATAGAAATTATAGTGGCTATAGGTTTTTTCTATAAGCCACTATAATTTTTTTTGATTATACAAAAGGGCATCAGTATGGTAGTATTGGCTCATGACAAGTAAACCTATCGAAATGATAGGAAATATGATAAAGCAGAAAGAAAAGGAGAACAGCGATGATCCAATATATACCAAGAGTTTTTAAACAATTTACCGATGAGGATTATTTAAGAGGGGCGGTTGAAACCGCAAACTGGTTGAAGACACTGGAGGTAAAAACAGAGCATGGAAAGATCTGGAAAAATTATCCGGATGATCAGAATGGTTTCGGCAGAGACATCATGCTGTTTGGGCCGACCAATATTTATTCCGGTTCTGCCGGTATTGGTATTTTTTACCTTCGTTTATATGAAGCAACGGGGGACGAACAGTATCTGGAGGAAGCAAAGGCAGCAGCAGATCATATTATTTCTGTCAAGACAGATGCCGGCTGGTATGAAAAGACACTGACCTCCGATATCGGCGGCGTGATCCCGGTACCGGGCTGGGCGATCGGATATTCCAACGGACCGATGGGTCAGGCATTGTTTCTGGATGATATTTATCAGGTGACTAAAGAAGAAAAGTACAAAGCTTATGTGCTGAAGGTTGCGGATGATCTGCTGGAAGCGGGAAAGTATACGGAAGACGGACTGCACTGGAGTAATGAGGAAGATGTTGTGGCAGACGGTGGTTTTGTGTTTTTCCTGGTGCAGGTATATGAGCATTTTGGCGGTCAGAAATATCTGGATGCAGCTTCCAAAGCGGCAGATTATATCGCAAAGGATGCACTGGATGCGCCAAACGGCGGTAAATTCTGGAAACTTCTGGATCTGACACTGATCGGATTTGAAAAAGACACGACATTTCCGGGCTTTTCACATGGAACGGCCGGAACTGCATGGATGTTTGCGGTTATTTATAAAGCAACAAAAAATGAAAAATATCTGGAACTGGCAAAAGAAGGCGCAAAATATCTGCAGGGTATTGCCGTCGGTGATGAAAATGCAGTGCTTATTCCTTATCAGGATCACCCTGTCACAGGACCGACCAATGATAAGTTCTATTTAAGCACCTGTCACGGACCGGCGGGACATACACTTCTGTTCCGTATCCTGTATGAAATCACGGGAGAGCAGGAATACCTCGATTGGTTCAAGAGAATCTCCAGAGGCACGATCCGTGCAGGCGCTCCGGAAAGATTCTCCTGGGGATTCTGGAACGCACAGTGCCAGTGCTGCGGAACAGCCGGTATTTTAGAGCATTTTGTACATGCGTATGAATTTACAAAGGATGAAGAGTTTTTGGAATATGCGAAGAGAACTGCCAAGGTGCTGCTTTCCGATTCTTCTGTCAGTGATGAAGCACCGGATCAGAGAAAATGGTACGGCGCATGGACAAGAACAATACCGGATAAAGTAGTCAGCTATGCAGGACTGTATGTCGGATCCGCAGGCTGCGCATCCGCACTTCTTAGCTTATATGCAACAGATCACCGGATCAGGCTGACGCAGTTATTTGAATATGCACACTTTGCAACGATTTAAAGCCATGAAAATCCGTAATATGGCGAATGGGGTTCTGAATCGTTGCAGATTTAGGTAGAATCAGGAAGGAAGAAAGAAAAATGAGTGAAAATAAAATTTACAGTTCAATTGCAGAGCTGGTCGGTAATACACCGCTCGTAGAGCTTGGAAATTATGAAAAGCAGCATGACCTGCATGCCAGAGTGCTGGCAAAGCTGGAATATTTTAATCCATCCGGTTCTGTGAAGGATCGTGCAGCACTTTCCATGATCCTGGATGCGCAAAAGAAAGGGAAGATCAAACCGGGTGATACGATCATCGATTTCACAAGCGGGAATACGGGAATTGCGCTGGCGGCTTATGCCAATGCACTTGGTTATAAATTTGCGGTTGTCCTGCAGCCGGGTGTTTCGGCAGAACGGACGCAGATACTGAAGGCATATGGCTGCACGTTTTTGGAATTTAAGGATATTCCGGGCGTTGTGGAGCTGATCAAAGAAGAGGGGCTTGTATTTGAGAAATTTTATAATCTGATCCAGCAGTATGCGGATGCCCATGGCTATTACTATATCAATCAGGGAAGAAACCCGGAAAATCCGCTGGCACATTACCGTACGACAGGACCGGAGATCTGGGAGGCAACAGAAGGCAAAGTGGATTATCTGGTGCTTCTGGCAGGAACCGGCGGATCGATCGTCGGTATTGGAAAATATCTGAAAGAAAAAAATCCGGATCTGAAGATCATCGGCGTACAGCCTGCCAAAGATTCCCTAAAGGATCCAAACTTCCCGGAGCGTAATACGATCGACGGCGTTTTAGTATTTGATAACGTACCAAAGGAAAAAGAAATCCTTTATTTTAAAGAATTTGATGTCAGCTATGATGAATGTCTGGAAGTCAGTGCGGATGATGCCTATGAAACAGGCAGACAGCTTGTAAAGTTTGACGGTATCTTTTTAGGGCAGTCCGCAGCAGCGGCGATCTATGCATCTTCTCTTGTCGCAAAACGGCCGGAGGCAGAAGGAAAAACGATCGTAGCGATCTGTGCGGATAATGCATTCAAATATTTATCCACCAATATATATCGATAAAACAGCCAATTTTAAAGAAAATAATATTATGAAAACAGAAAGGAGCGCTATCTATCATGAGTAAGACAGCAAAGACACAGGCCATTGATGCAGACAGCAGAGACTATGACTTGAAAGACATTGAAAATGATCCGCGGATCACACAGACAACGAAAGAATTCTGGATCACGATGGCCTGTTATATCTGCTTTGCAGCACTGATGATAGCCAATCTGCTTCTGCTTTCAGGCAGCAGTGTTACCGTACTCGGATTTCCTCTCTGGATCTTTTTGGAGATTGGTCTCATCATCGGCTTTGTGATCATGGTTATCATTCTGGCAACATTTGTTTATCAGGATATGGATATCACACCGGATGGTGAACTTCATAAAAAACAGAATCAGTAGGAGGAAGGCAAAATGGATCTGAGTACAAAACAAAGAACGGTCATTATTGTAGTATTTGCCCTGTATACAGCAGCACTTCTTTTATATAGTCTTGTGACAAGGAAGGCAATGCAGAAGGGAAAGGGCGATTACCTGTCTAAATTTTATACGGGCGGCAGAAGCGGCGGTATTATCATTACCGCAATGATGGTGTCCGCAGGTGTTGCGGGCGCTGGCGTGTTCATGGGCGTTCCGGGCTTTACCTATACATATGGGGCAACCTGGATGGTCTGCTGCTTTTTCTCCATCGGATCCAATCTGATGGTGCTTGGACTTTTGGGAAAACGCGTCGGTATCGTAGCCAGAAGGACAAATTCCCGGACATTTATCGAGCTGTTTATGAACCGCTATAATAACAGTAAGGCAGTCGGCATTTTATGCGGCGTTTCCACCTTATTCTTTCTGGGCGGCTTTGCTGTTTCCACGATCACAGGCGGCGGACGGATCTTCCAGATCCTGACCGGACAGGATTATCGGATCGGACTGGCGATCTTTACCGCACTTGTTATTATTGCAGCACTGACAGGTGGTATCAAAGGCGTTGCAAGTGCCATGGTCATTCAGGGAATCGTCATGACAATATCAGTCCTGCTGTTATTTATCATGGGTGTAAACAGCACAGGCCTGTCCTACACACAGACGATCCAGTCGCTGATGCAGACAGATCCGGACTGGTTCAAGCCGGATGCCAATGCTCTGCAGACGACGATATCTTATGCGATCCTCTGGGGCATCACAACCTTTACACTGCCACATGTGACAATGACCGCACTGACCTATAAGGATACAAAAACATTACACAGAGCGTTGAAGATCGGAACGGCAGTTGTAGCGATCTGGCTGCTCGGTTTAAACGGACTCTGCTTTATCACCAAATACAGCTTCGCGGAAGGTACACTTGCAACCGCAGATCTAGCGATCCCGACACTTGCCGTCAAGGTCATGCCCGCATGGGCAGCGGGACTGGTGCTGGCAGGCGTGAGCGGTGCAGTACAGTCCTCTATGGGTGGCATGGTCGTATCTCTTGCAGGAACTGTTGTCAGTGATCTTTATAAAAATATTTTTGATAAAGATGCAAAGCCGGAAACGATCAGAAAATTGAATGTGGCGGCAATCCTTGTCGTATCCATTGTGATCTTCCTCTTGGCAAGTAATCCGCCACAGCTTCTGGCACAGCTCATCACCTACGCAACGGGCGGTCTGACAGTAGTCTTCTTCCATGTAGTTCTGCTGGGACTTTTTTGGAAACGGGCAAACGAATACGGCGTTGTTGCGGGAATCGTGAGTGGTATCCTGCTGTATTTCCTGATCGATAAAGGAATTCTGGCGATCTCACTGGGCTTTAATGCCTGCATTATGGCAACGCTGCTTTCAACACTGATCGCAGTGATTGTAAGCTTACTGACACCGAAGACACCGTATGGTATTATCCGGACATGGTTTGGACGTGTCACAGAATAGAATGAGTAAAAACAACACATAATGCCACAAAAAGCCGTGTCATGGCAAAAAAACATGACCCGGCTTTTACTGACTAAAAAATGTTTAAATTTCAGCTTCTGTTTAGGTAACTGTTTTAAAGTAAGAACGAATGTGCTAACATAGAGCCTTAGGAGGCGGAAAATGAGATTATTACTGGTAGAAGATGAAAAGGAGCTGGCAAGGGCGCTTGTGACAGTTCTGACTTATAATCATTATTCTGTGGATGAAGTATATGATGGTGAGCAGGCAGTGGCATATCTGGAAAACGGAAATTATGATGGTGTGATCCTGGATATCATGCTGCCAAAATTGGACGGGATTTCTGTCCTGAAAAAAATAAGGGCACAGGGAAATCAGGTTCCTGTATTGATCCTGTCGGCAAGATCGGCACTGGAGGATAAGGTAAACGGGCTGGACTGTGGGGCGGATGATTATCTGACAAAGCCGTTTGCAACAAAAGAACTTCTTGCACGTGTACGGGCGATGACAAGGCGCAGGGAAAACGTGATGGAGCCAAACCTGCATTTTGAGGATCTGGAGCTTTCCGTAACTTCCTTTCAGCTTGGCTGCAATGGAGAATGGGTTTACCTTGCCAACAAGGAATATCAGATGATGGAAATGCTGTTGAAAAATCCCAGATGTGTCCTCTCTGCCGAACAGTTTATTGAGGCAATCTGGGGTTATGAAAGCGATGTGGAAAACAATGTGGTCTGGACCTATATATCCAGACTGCGCAGGCTTTTAAAGCAGCTCGATTCCCATACGGTCATCCGGACGGCTAAGGGGATCGGCTTTGCATTGGAGAAAGACGATGATTAAGCAGCTACAAAGACGATTTATCAAAATTGCCATGCTTTCCTTCTGCATTGTGGTTTTTCTGATCGTAGGACTTACCAATATACTGAACTATGTACGTGCAAGGAAAGAAATTGAGGAAAACCTGTCGGTCGTACTGGAAAATCTGGATGTGATCCAACAGACAGAAAAAAACTGGAAATGGAGCTACGGGCGGAAGGATACGGAAGACAGCTACATATATGCGGAAGATACGGATATAAAAGAAGATATTGATGCTATTTTAAGCGGTGTCCGTTTTTTTACTGTGACACTGGATGCAGAAGGAAATGTGATCCGGACGAACACCCAAAATACAAATACGGTAGATGCCCGGCGTGCTTCGGAAATCGCACTTGACCTGTACCGGAAAGGAAAAATGAATGGCTACGGAAAGTACAGCCGGTACAGGGCAGTTCCGGCGGGAGATGATCTGATTTACGTTTTTGTCAATTGTAAGCGGAAAATGCGGGAATGCGGTAACTTTCTGAAAACAAGTCTGATCAGTGCAATTCTGGAATTGATCGCGGTTTTCTTTCCGGTTTATTTCTTTTCAAAGGCTGTTGTCAGACCGGTGCAGGAAAGTATAAATAAACAGAAAGCATTTATTACAAATGCAGGGCATGAGATCAAAACACCTCTGACGATCATAGATGCCAATACCGATGTCATTGAACTGACAAGTGGTGAAACCGAGTGGACGAAAAGCATCAGAAATCAGATCAGGAGGCTGACAAAGCTGACGGAGGAACTGGTGGGACTGGCAAAATTGCAGGAAATCGATGAATTGCAGGAACGGCAGAAGGTTGCTGTTTCCATAGTTTTGAGGGAAACCTGTGAGCAGTTTGAGACTGTTGCAAAAATGCATGGAAAAGAGCTGGTGTGGGATCTGCAGGATAATCTCTGGATGTATGGAGATGAGGCAATGCTGGAACGGCTTTTTTCCATATTACTGGATAATGCCGTAAAATATGCGGATGAAAAAGCCCGGATCAGCGTCAGTGCAAAAAAGAATGGAAAATACATACAGATAGAAGTCAGGAATCCGGCGGAAAATATGAAAAAAGGGAAGCACATGGATCTGTTTGAACGGTTTTACAGAGCCGATGCTTCCCATAATTCCGCAACCGGCGGACATGGAATCGGATTATCCAATGCAGAGGCTATAGTAGAACTGCATAAAGGGAAAATGACAGCCGGTAGTCCTGCAGATGGTGAAATTTGTTTTTCAATCCGTCTGTAAAATAGGTTAAAAAGGGAAGAAATGTCGATAGGATTTAAGTTGTGTTTAAGTTAGATATCTATACTGAATTCGGTTTAAATATGTATATGTGAGGGATATCACAAATTACGAGTTGGAGGAAAGATACAGATGTCTGTTGTATCGTATTCATTTTTACTGTTTTTGTTGATCGTATGTCTGGTCTATTATATCGTACCAAAGAAATGGCAGTGGGTTGTTCTGCTGGCAGCAGGCATTGTATTTTATGCCGGTGCCGGTGTGTCCTATCTGGCAGTTGTCGGACTGACAGCACTGGTTGTCTATGGCTGTTCGCTTCTGATGCAGAAAAATCTGGATCAGCAGGAAGAACTGCTCAAAGATGCGGACCGGAAAACTGCCAGAAAGATTAAAAATGAAATGAAGCATAAGAGAAAACGGGTGCTTGTGGCAGGACTGATCGTTGTGATCGGTATTCTGGTACTTTTTAAGGGCAGTGACTTCCTGATTGAGAATCTGAATGTTCTGCTATCGCATACCGTACATACACAGATCAGCGCATGGAAGCTGATCGCACCTCTCGGTATTTCTTTTTATTCATTTATGATGATCGCCTATCTGGTCGATCTGTATCATGGCAAGATCAGTGCACAGAAGAATTTTCTGAAGTATCTGACGTATGTGCTGTATTTTCCGCATATTACACAGGGACCGATCGGCAGGTATGATCCGCTCGGGACGGAAATGTTTGTAGAGCACCGGTTTGACTATGATATGTTCCGGAAAGGCATCTGGCTCATGATCTGGGGCTATTTCAAAAAGCTGGTAATTGCAGACCGTGTAGCTCCTTTTGTGACTACAGTGATCAAAAATGCACCGGATTATTCCGGACCGATCTTTTTACTGGTCGGTGTCGTCTATTCTATTCAGATCTATTGTGATTTTTCGGGTTGTATGGATATTGTGCGCGGATCTTCCGAATGTCTGGGAATCCGCTTAAAGGAAAACTTCCGCCGTCCGTATTTTTCACGCAATATGCCTGAGTTCTGGAGACGCTGGCATATTTCGCTCGGTGAGTTTTTCCGGGAAAATGTATTTTATCCGGTTTCTACCTCTGCGCTGTTTCTGAAACTGAACACAGCGGGCAGAAAACGGTTTGGAAATGAATGGGGCAGAAACATTGCTTCCTGTCTGCCTATTTTATGCGTCTGGATCCTGACAGGTGTCTGGCACGGAGCAAACTGGAATTATATCGGCTGGGGTGTTTACCATGGCATTCTGATCTGTTTATCCGCCATGTTTGAACAGCCGATCAAAAATCTGATGGAAAAAGCAAAGATCAATACTGATCATATGGCATTTCAGGTATTTCAGATGATCCGGACATTTTTCCTGTGTCTGATCGGACGACTGATCTTCCTCGGAAACGGGCTTTCCGATTCCTTTTATATGATCGGTTCCGCTTTTTGCAGACCACAGGCTGCTTATACAATGAAGCTGTTTGTGCTGCGCAGGAAAGAATGGGCTTTTGTACTTGTCTGCATGTTGCTTCTGTTTGCGGTTTCAATCGCGCAGGAAATACTGGAACGCCGCGGGATCGATATAACGATCCGTGACTGGCTGGGCAGCAGAAATGTGATCTTCAGGGGTGCGGTGCTTCTTGCAGGCATTCTGCTGATCCTCTGCTTTGGTGTGTACGGAGCAGGCGCAGGTGCGACATTCATTTATGAGCAGTTTTAAACGGAGGAACGAAAATGAGTACAACAAGAAAAAAAGTGCTGAAGACGGTGGCGGGCATTTTACTCTTCCTGTTTTTGCTGACAACGATCATCAATCTGCTTGGACCGCTTTTCAGACCTGAGGGACAGGACTTTGACGGCTGGCAGTATTTTTACGCGGAAGACAACAACACGATCAATGCAGCGATGATCGGATCCAGCGCTATGTACAGATATTGGATTCCGGCGCAGGCCTATGAGGAACAGGGCTTTACCTCCTGTATGATCTCACAGTCTCGTCAGAATATCAGAGCGGTTCCGTATATTATGGAGGAAACCTTGAAAAGTCAGGATGTAGACCTGTTTGTGGTAGAACTGAGACAGGTAGTGGTAGATCTGGCACAGGGAGAAGACCTGACAGAAGAAGAAAAAGAGAAGGAAAACTATTATCTGAGCATTCTGACATCCGGTATGAAACAGTCAACAACCAGAATGCGTCTGGTACACAACCTGTTGCTTGATACAGAAACGGACAGGGAACTGGAATGGCAGATCCCTCTCTTAAAATATCACGAAAATATTTTTGAAATATCCAAAAATGACTGGGCAGACAGATTGACAATGGGAAAAAACAAGTACAAGGGATTGCGCGTCAGAGCAACCGTGGATCCGCAGGTAAAGCCGTCGAGATTCCCGGATGCGGAAAATGCTACCTTTGAACTTCCGGATAAGGGAAAACAGTATATAGAGGATATTGTAAAAACGGCTGAAAAGTATGGAAAAAATATACTTTTTGTAGCAACACCTTATAAGTATTCTCGGTCGCGCTTCCCTTATCAATGTGCGCTGAATGCCTATATGGAGAAAATGCAATATCCTTATCTGAATCTGGATGATGAACAGGCAAGACGGAGTATCGATTTGGATTACGATACAGATTTTTATAATTCGCTTCATGTGAATTTTGTTGGTGCAGAAAAGATTACCTCTTATCTGGCAGCTTATATGAAAGGGCATTATCGGTTTACGAATAAACTGGACGATACGCAGAAGAGAGAATGGGAAAATGCGGTGTCTGCATGGGATGAAAAGGAAATCCTCTACAGGCAGGAATGGGATGAAAACTGTAAGAAGGCAGCTTTGGCTGAGACTTCAGAATAAGGGAAAAACAGACAGAAAGAATACAGGAGGATAAAAATGAGGACATTTAAAAAAGGGGATTTGTCTATTATCAACAAAATCATGGGACCGGTATTATTCGGTCTCTGTATCTGGCTGCTGCCACATGGCGTTTTTGATACGTTCCAGACGCGTGCGGCGATCGGAACTGTGCTCTGGATGGCATACTGGTGGATCACCGAGGCACTGGACTATGCGGTAACGGCATTTCTGCCGATCGTAGTCAACGCATTGTTTAATCTGGTGGATATGAAGGATGTCATTGCCAATTATGCATCTGAGACAATCCTGCTGCTTCTTGGTGCGTCCATCCTGACCGTGTCATGGGAGATTGTCGGACTGGACAAAAGAGTGGCGTGTGCATTCCTGAGTATTGTAGGAACCTCACTGACCACACAGATCCTGTTCTGGTTTCTGCTTTCCACAGCACTTTCCACGATCCTGCCAAATGCAGTTGTGACAGCAACGATCACACCGATCGCTGTTTCCATGCTGCGTTATCTGGGAATCGAAAAGGTATCCGAAAGCGAACCTGCATCGATCATTCTGATGTCGATCGCCTGGGGAGCGGGTATCGGTGGACTTGCTTCTCCGCTTGGCGGCGCCATGAATCTGGTTGTGGTAAACTACATCCAGGAGCTGACCGGACAGGAATATATGTACATGGACTGGGTCATCAAGTTTGCACCGATCATGCTTGTGCTGATCATATCCAACTGTCTGTATCTGATCTGGATCAAGCCAAAGCATGAAGGACTGGAAGGAAGTAAGGAATATTTCTTGAAAGTGCGCAAAGAGATGGGAAAGATGAGCAAGGAAGAGATTGCCTGTCTGACGATTTTTGTGATCGCAACTGTGCTTGCATTTACCAGAAATCTGTATGCTTCTGTCTTGCCGGGATTAAAACCTGCCTATGTCTTTATTATTGCTGCAGTGCTTTCTTTCCTGCTCAAGGACAGCAAGGGAGAACCGATCCTGCGGTGGAAACCGGTACAGGGTAAGGTGTACTGGTCGCTTATGTATATCTTCGCCGGTGGACTGGCAGTCGGAACACTGCTGACAAAGACTGGTGCAGATGTCTGTATCGGCAATTATGTCTCCCAAATGGGGCTGACAGGCGGCTTTGTGACAGTGCTTGTGATCATCACGGTTACGATCATACTTTCCGACGTGACTTCGAATACGGCGACAGCAGCAGTGGCAATTCCGATCGTAATCTCCGTTATGAACGGAATCGGTGTCGATCCGATCCCTTACGTGTTTGTTGCCACAATTGGTGTAAACTTATCTTATATAATGCCGACTTCTGTACGAAGTGTTCCGGTCGGTTATGGACTGAAACCTTCTTATATGTTTAAAAAGGGATTGCTCCTGACCCTGATCGTGATCGCTCTGATGAGTGTCAGCGCATGGTTTTTACTGCAGAACGGTTGGTTTGCGCTCTGATCGGCCATACGTTTTATAAGATGCTGCGGAATGCTGCGCAGGGATGTATGAAAAAACAAGACCGGCAGAAAGAAAAGCGAAATCAAAGTCAAAAGGAAGAAAAACGAAAGGGGAAAGCACATGAGAAAAGACAGTGTACTTGCCTATATCAAAGAATATGCAAAAACGCAGCCTGATACACTGGCAGTATGCGAGCTGCGTAAAACAGTTACCTATGAACAATATTTCATGAATATCCGGAAAATGGCAGCAGTCCTGATGTCTGCGGGGATTCAGAAGGACGAGCATGTCATTTTGAAATGTACCCAGAACATCAATTATCTGACGATCTTTACAGCACTGCAGTATATGGGAGCGCTTCCTATTCCGGTGGAAAAAGCAACCATGCCTGAGCGCATGACAGAAATCGGAGCACAGGTAGAAGCAAAAACACTCATCTCTGATGCTGAAGCGGAAGGGATGCGGTTTTTCTCTGCCAAAGAGTTGGAAAAGCAGATGGCAGAGGCAGAGCCGGCAGATTGCGGACTGCCAAAAGCGCAGAGCCGTTCTATGATCTTATTTACAACCGGTACAACCGGAAAATCAAAGGGCGTTGTAGTCAGACATATCAATGATGTGGCGGTTGCGGAAAATGTCATCGGCGGAACGCATATGCGGTCGCACAATGTAGAGATCATTCCGATGCCGCTGAATCACGCTTACGGTCTCAGAAGATATCAGTCCGATATGGTAAACGGCGGAACAGTCTGCCTGATGGATGGTATGGTATTTGTCGGAACCCTTTGGAAGCTGATGGAAAAATATCAGGCAAGCTCCATGGCGCTTTCTCCGGCTTCGCTTGGTATGATCTTCAAGCTGTCCGGTGACAGGATAGCAGACTATGAAAGCCGGCTGGATTATATCCAGATCGGTTCCGCACCACTTGTAGAAGCGGATAAACAGCATCTGCTCTCACTGATGCCAAATACAAGATTATACAATTTTTACGGTGCTTCCGAGGCAGGCTGCTCCTGCATTCTGGATTTTAACAGTCCGGATGATAAGCCTGGCTGTATCGGCAGACCGACCGTCAATTCCGTGATCCGCTTTACAGATGAAAACGGAAACACAGTAAGACCGGAAGATGTGAGCGAAGCAAAACCCGCTCTGTTATCCTGGGGCGGTGATATTGTCATGGAAGGCTATTACAATGATCCGGAAATGACAAAGGAAACGTTAGAAGACGGTTATGTCAAAACAAAGGACTTGGCTTATCTGGATGCGGAAGGCAGATGTATTCTGGTTGGACGTATGGACGATATCATCAATTACGGAGGCAGTAAGATCTCACCTGCAGAGGTGGAAGACTGTGCGAGAGGCTATACGGGGATCACAGACTGCGCATACAGCGCAAAGCCGGATCCGATCACGGGAGAAGTACCGGTCATGCTTGTCATTCCGGGTGAGAACTACGAAGAACAGGAATTGATGGAGTATTTGTCTGCCAGACTGGAATCGTATAAGCTGCCCAAACAGATTTATGAGGTTACAGTATTGCCTAAAACCTTTAAAGGCACTATACTGAGGAAAGAAGTTCGGAAAATGCTGGATCAGTTCTAAAGCTTTTTGAAAAATAATACAAGAGGCAAAAGAAATGGATGAACAGTATATAGAAGAAGCATCGTTTAAAATAAAAAGAAAGTGAGGAAACATAAATGGAAGATTTTATCAAAATGCTCAAGGGCGTAAAACCGGACATTGATTTTGAACATGAAACAGCGCTTGTAGATGACGGGCTGTTAGAGTCACTGGATATTATCTCAATCATTTCCGAGATCTCTGAGGTATACGGAGTATGGATCCCAAGTGATGAGATCATTCCGGATAACTTCAATTCTGCAGAGGCAATGTACGAGCTGATGCAGGATCTGAAAGAAGAGTAATCTCATACTCTGGACTTTAGCTGTGCGCAAGGTCGTACAGCTTCTGGATATCGGCAGGTAAATGATCGGGCAGCATCTGATGGATCTTATCTTCGTTGCCATCCTTCATTGCCTGCTCGTAATACCAGCATTTAAACTGGATCATTGCCATATTTTTCTGAAGCTCCAGCATATCATGCTCCAGCGATTCCCGGCGGTTTTCAAACAGCTCTTTGCGCTGGGCATAAGTGGAAGGCCCCTCGGCGCACCATTCCATAAACTGTTTGATCTCTTTGATCTCCATGCCTGTTTTTTTCAGACATTCGATCATGCGCAGACATTCAATCTCTGTGTCGGAAAATTTGCGGATTCCGGAGACTCTCGTCATATGTGGAAATAATCCCTCTTTATCATAATACCGGAGTGTGGAAACCGGTAATTGAAACATTTCAGATACTTGTCCGATTGTATACATAGAATAGATCCTCGATTCTGCCATACCTTTTTATATCAACATAAAGTCAACTTCAGCATAACAGAAACCAAAAGAAATTACAAGAAACATACGAAAAGAAATATGTCCTTGCTATCTTTCCTATAGTAGTGGTAAAATAAACCGTATGCAGGATTAGTCTATCGGTAGGGCGCCAGCTTCCCAAGCTGGATAGGCGGGTTCGACTCCCGTATCCTGCTTTTTTTTGAGGGTAAAAAATGCTGTAAAAACAGCTATGAATCATAGGGAGGACAAAAGAATGAGTATGAATATTGTATGTTTGGATCTGGAAGGCGTTTTAGTACCGGAGATCTGGATCGCATTTGCAAAGGAAAGCGGTATCCCGGAGCTGACCCGTACAACGAGGGACGAACCGGATTACGATAAACTGATGAACTGGAGACTTGGCATTTTAAAAGAGCATGGTCTTGGCTTAAAGGAGATCCAGGATACGATCGCAAAGATCGATCCGATCCCGGGAGCAAAAGAGTTTCTGGATGAGCTCAGAAGTATGACACAGGTGATCATCATCAGTGATACGTTTACACAGTTTGCAGGTCCTTTGATGAAGAAGCTGGGCTATCCGACGATCTTCTGCAACACACTCGAAGTAGCAGAGGACGGAGAGATCACAGGCTTTAAGATGCGTATTGAGAATTCCAAGCTGACTACGGTCAAAGCACTGCAGTCAATCGGCTATGAGACGATCGCAAGCGGCGACAGCCACAACGATCTTGGCATGATCCGTGCCAGCAAGGCAGGCTTCTTATTCAAGAGTACAGATCAGATCAAGAAGGACAACCCGGATCTGCCTGCTTTTGAAACCTATGATGAGCTGCTTGCAGCAATTAAGAAAGCATTATAAGATGTATCGGATTTTTTTAGTGGAAGATGACGAAACGATTGCCCGTTTGATCAAAAAGCATCTGGAGAAGTGGGAATATGAGGTCAGCACCGTACAGGATTTTGGCAATGTGCTGGGTGAATTTGCTGCCTGCGATCCGCAGCTTGTGCTTCTGGACATCAGACTGCCCTTTTACAACGGCTATCACTGGTGTACACAGATCAGGCAGGTGTCAAAGGTTCCGATCATCTTTCTGTCATCCGTATCGGACAATATGAATATCGTGATGGCAATGAATATGGGCGCAGATGATTTTATTCCGAAGCCATTCGACCTGGAGGTACTGACCGCCAAGGTGCAGGCGCTGCTGCGCAGAAGCTATGATTTTGCGGGAAGCAGCAGTATGCTGGAGCACAAGGGAATGCTGCTGAATCTGTCAGATGCGACGATTCTGTATCAGGAGCAGAAGGTGGAGTTGACAAAGAACGAGCTGAAGATCCTGCAGACCCTTATAGAAAACAAAACGCAGGTTGTGACACGTGAAACGCTTATGACAAGGCTCTGGGAAAGTGATATGTATGTGGATGAGAATACGCTTTCCGTCAATGTGAACAGACTGCGTAAAAAGCTGACTTCCATAGGTCTTGAGGACAGTATCCTGACAAAGAAAGGAATCGGGTATCAGATCGGATGAAAGTATGGAAAGGATTTATCAGACGAAATAAAGGCTGGCTGGGACTCTTTACAGGGATGACCGCCAGTCATCTTTTTTACCTGTATTTAATGCGTGCGCCAAAGGCGGATCTGGTGTACAGCACCTGCATAGATGTGGGTATTTTCCTTGTTATTTTCCTTGTGATGTGGATAACTTATCAAAAGAAAGTACAAAGGCTTCGCCAGTTCCTTTCCTGCCCGCTGGAAAACAATATGCAGCTTCCGGAGGCGGAAGAGCCTTTGGAGGAGTTTTATACCGAGCTGTTTTCCCGCGCAAATGAAGAACGTGCGGAAGCGATGCGCAGAGTGGGGCGTGAGAAACAGGAGCAGCGGGAATACTATGCCAGATGGGTGCATCAGATCAAAACACCGATCGCTGCTATGCAGCTTTTATTGCAGACGCAGAGGGAAGAAGCGCCGGAAAGATATAAGGAGCAGGAAGAAATAGAGGAGCAGCTTTTCAGGATCCAGCAGTATGTCAGTATGGCACTGCAGTACCAGAGGAAGGACAGCCATGATTATGTCCTGCACTCCATTGCACTGGATGGGATCATCAGAGACAGCATTCACAAATATGCGAAAATGATGATCCGAAAAAAGATCGGTATACGGTACGAGGGCTGTGATCTGGTCGTAACCAGTGATGAAAAATGGCTCTCTTTTGTGGTAGAGCAGCTTCTCTCCAATGCGGTCAAATATATGCAGGAGGGCGTCATCACGATACAGACAGGGCAAAATGAAACAGAGGCATTTCTCTGCATAGAAGATCAGGGGATCGGGATCAGGCAGGAAGATATCCCGCGTGTCTTTGAACAGGGGTACACGGGATTTAACGGACATACGGATAAACATTCCACCGGGATCGGACTGTATTTGTGTAAGCAGGTGCTAACGAAGCTGGGGCATACGATCAGGATCACATCCGAGCCGGGTAAGGGCACGCAGGTATGGATCGGCTTTTCCCTACAAAAGATAGATATACGGGACTGACAGTTTCTGCCTTACAAAAATGTAAGAAATCAGGCTGAAATGTAAGCTGAATCGATGGCTGGCATTTCGGCCTTTTGTTATGCTGATGGAAAGTGAAAGACAGGAAAGGAAGGAATCATATGTCTATATTAGAAGTCAGTAACTTAAAGAAAATTTACACGACCAGATTTGGAGCCAGTCAGGTACAGGCACTTTCCAATATCAGCTTTTCCGTAGAAGAAGGAGAGTATGTTGCGATCATGGGAGAATCCGGTTCCGGCAAGACAACGCTGCTCAATATTCTGGCAGCACTGGATCAGCCGACAGACGGCGAAGTGATCCTGAATGGAAAAAAACTGCAATCCGTCCGGGAAAAGGAGATCGCTGCATTCAGACGGAAGCATCTTGGATTTGTGTTTCAGGATTTTAATCTGCTTGACAATTTTAACCTCCGCGACAATATTTATCTGCCGCTTGTCCTTTCGGATACAAAGTATGCGGAAATGGAGGCACGGCTGGAGCCTCTTGCAAAGAAGCTTGGTATCAGCCGGCTTCTGGATAAGTTTCCGTATGAAGTATCGGGCGGACAGAAGCAGCGTGTGGCAGTGGCAAGAGCCCTTATTACAAGACCGGAGCTGATCCTGGCAGATGAGCCGACCGGCGCACTGGACTCCAAAGCAACGGACAGTCTGTTAAATCTGTTCGGTCAGATCAATCGGGAAGGACAGACGATTTTAATGGTAACCCACAGCACGAAAGCGGCAAGCCATGCGGGACGGGTTCTGTTCATCAAGGACGGCGAGGTGTTCCATCAGCTTTACAGAGGCAACATGACCAATGAACAGCTCTATGCGAGGATCGCAGATACGCTGACAGTATTACAGGCAGGTGGTGAGCAGCATGAATAAATTATACGGAAGACTGGCAAGAACCAATCTGAAAAACAATAAGCCGCTGTATATACCTTATATTCTGGCTGGTGTGATGACAGTCGCACTGTTTTATCTGATGGTGTTTCTGAATAACAATCCGGGTCTGGATCAGATGCGGGGCGGCTATTATATCAAGACGATCATGGGAATGGGCGTTTATATCATCGCCTTTTTTTCAATGATTTTTCTTTTTTACACAAACAGCTTTATCATCAAGCGGCGGAAAAGAGAGATCGGCGTTTATAATATCCTGGGAATGGAAAAACGCCATATCGCAAGGGTACTTTTCATCGAAACTGTCTATGTTGCGGTACTTGCCATTGCAGGCGGTCTGCTCGTGGGGATCGGTTCTTCCAAGCTGATCCTGATGATGCTGTACCGGCTTTTGGATGTGGAAGAAAATGTGATATTTGTCGTGACAAAGGCAGGCATCACCTATGCGATTCCTTACTTTTGTATCCTGTATTTGCTGATATTTGGTTATAATCTTCTGCAGATCAGGCTTTCCAATCCGGTTGCACTTCTGCATGGCAGCAATGTCGGAGAAAAGGAGCCGAAAACCAAGATCGTGATGACCGTGCTTGGCTTAGTCTGCATCGGAATCGCTTACTATATTTCTTTTACGACAGAAAATCCGCTGAAGGTGCTGACGCTGTTTTTTGTAGCGGTCATTCTGGTCATTGTCGGCACGTATTTTCTGTTTACGGCGGGCAGCATTGCACTGCTGAAGCTGCTGCGCAGGGATAAACTTTTTTACTATAATAAAAAGCATTTCAGTGCGGTTTCCGGTCTTTTGTATCGTATGAAGCAAAATGCGGCGGGACTTGCCAGTATCTGTGTGCTTGCTACGATGGTGCTTGTCATGGTATCGATCACAGTCAGCCTGTATACAGGTGTCGATGATGAACTGTATACCCGTTATCCGCAGGAGCTTTGTGTTTATTTAAACTATGGGACACCGGGCATGAGCAAGGAAGGCATCGCACAGGAAATCAGACAGGAATTGGAAAAACAGGGCAGGACAATTACAAAAAGCTGTATTTATGAAAAGATTCCGGCATTTACAACGAATGATGGGACAGAATTTTCAGCAGTAACGCAGAAGGAGTACAACGGAAACCAGACAGTCTTATATCTTGTGACAAGAGAAGATCTGTTGCAGATGGATGACAGCTTGCAGGCAGAAGCTGTGCAGCCGGTAAAGCCGGGCAGTGTGCGGATCTATGGTGGGCCGACAGCTTATACGGCAGATACGGTCAGTCTCTGGGGAAATGCTTTCTCGGTGGAATCATCAGAACTTTATCAGAACGATGATGATCGGCATAAGATCAGCATGCTGAAAGGCTGTTATTATGTGATGTTTGACAGTGAGGAAACGATCAAAAGTGTTTACAGCACATATGGAGACGGACCAATTGATGTCAATGGCGTGATCGGCTTTGATTATGATGGCAGCAAAGGAGAAAAGATTGCCTGTTACCAGACAGTGGATTCCCAGCTTGAGAGGATCAAAGCATCCGCAGGTGAGGAAAATAGGATCGATCTGTATGCAGAAAGCAGGGCATGGAATGAAACAGAGGTCTATGCGCTGTATGGCGGACTGTTTTTCCTGGGTGCCTTTCTGGGAATCATGTTTCTGATCATGACAGTGATGCTCATTTTCTACAAACAGATTTCGGAAGGCTATGAGGATAAGGAAAGGTATGTTATTATGGAAAAAGTGGGAATGAGCAGCGAAGAGGTAAAAGAGTCGATTACTTCCCAGATCAGGATCGTATTTTTTCTCCCGCTTGTTGTAGCAGCGATCCATGAACTGGCAGCGTTTCCGATCGTCAGAAGACTTCTGGCGCTGCTGAATCTGACTAATGTCAGATTGTATGTGATCTGTATGGGTATCACCTTCCTTCTCTTTTCCGCAATTTATTACATTGTTTTCCGCGTAACATCTCAGGCGTACTACAGGATCGTAGACGGAAAAGCGATTTAAAAGTTAAATAAAATACAAAAATTTCAGACCAAAAATGTGCTTTTTACAAAGTTTTGAAATACGGCGGGTTATCCCCTTCGAAACTATTGACAGGCCTAAAATCCTGTGCTAAAAAGATTACATTGAAAGGCAAAGAGGTCGGGCAGATATGCCCGGCTTTTTTTATGAGATAGGAATTTCCTATCTCATAAAAATGCTCCGCAGGGATGCGCACTCGCGCGAAGATGAAACATGTCGCAAATGACCGCGCTCGGCGCGAGAATGTGCCAAGGCACATTCTTTATATATCAAAACAAAGGAGGCAGATGGCTGATGAGAAAACTGGTACTGAGCGGGAAGGGGATCCTGACAGGGGAAGGTTCTCTTTTGGCACTTAAGGATCTGAAATATGAGAGGGCACTTCTGGTAACGGGAGGAAGCTCCATGATAAAATCCGGTGTGATAGCAAGAGCAGAAAAATATCTACAGATGAATGGGACAGAAACGGACTTGTTTTCCGGAGTTCCGAAGAATCCATCTATTGAGGATGTCCTGAAGGGACTGGTTATCTGCCGGAAGTTTAAGCCGGATGTTATTCTGGCGATCGGTGGCGGATCTGCCATGGACTGTGCAAAAGCGATTTTATTATTTTATGAATTCCCTTATCTGAATTTTGAAAATGTTCTGGAATTTAATAAAAAAGGGGAGATTCCAACGGAACGGAAAACAGGTCTTATCTGTGTCCCTTCTACATCCGGAACAGGTTCTGAGGTAACGAGAGGAACGGTTATCACAGATCCTGAAAAGGAACTGAAGGTTCCGATCATGACTGACTGTCTCAGACCTGATCTGGCTATTCTGGATCCGGAGATCACAATGACAATGCCGGATCATGTGGCGGCAGAAACGGGAATGGATGCCCTGACGCATGCAATAGAGGCTTATACGAACCATAATCTGGATGATTTTGATGAAGGACTCTGCAGCAGCGCGATCATCGGTATTATGAAATGGCTTCCGGTCTCAGTGTTTGATAAGACATTGGAGGCACGGGAAAAAGTACATAATTATCAGGCAATGGCAGGAATCGGATTTGCAAATGTCGGGCTTGGCATGGTGCATGGAATCGCGCATTCCTTCGGTGCTGCTTATAATATGGCGCATGGTCTGACAAATGCCATTATCCTGCCATATGTACTGCGGTATAACAGCAGGGATGCGGTGGTCAGGGAAAAACTGGCAGAGCTTTCCTACAGATGTCACTGTGATGATATTATTACGGAAATTGAAAAGATGAGAGAAAAGCTTGGCATTCCGGCAAGCTTTCGGGAGGCAGGCATTACAGAGGAGATGTACAGAGAAAAATATGATCTCCTTCTGGAGCATGCTATGCTGGGGGCTACAAATGTCAATCCGGTTAAAATGACAATAGAAGAAATGAAAAAGATGCTCAACGTGGTTTATACCGGAAACTGGGAGATATAAACAGGGCAGGATACCTGAGAATGTGTGAATCAAAGGAGGAAGAAAAATATGAGTATGTATGAAAGATGTCAGAAGGTAATGCCGGCGGTTGCAAACCGCGCAACAACACTTGGTGTTGTAGATGGCGAAGGTTGCTATGTGATCACAGAGGATGGCAGAAAGGTGCTTGATTTTGCATCCGGTGTCGCGGTCAACAATCTGGGATTTAAAAACCCGGAGGTTGTACAGGCAATCCGGGAGCAGCTTGACACGATGATACATGTAGGCCATAATGTGGTGTACAATGAAAGTTATGTAAAGCTTGCGGAAAAGCTGGTGGAGCTGACCGGCGGAGATACAAAGGTATATTTCAGCAATTCGGGTGCAGAGGCAAATGATGGAGCCATGAAGCTTGCCAAATATGTGACAAAGCGTCCGGGCATCATTGCCTTCCGGAATTCTTTCCATGGCAGGACGATCGGTTCTTTATCCATTACGGGTTCTAACAGTGGCTATCGCAAATATTATGAGCCGCTGATGCCTGCTGTATATTGGGCAGATTATAATGATCTGGAGCAGTTTGATGCGATCTTTGAAAAGCTGATCGCACCGGAATGTGTAGCTGCTATTATTGTGGAACCGGTACAGGGAGAAGGCGGTTATGTTGTACCGAAGCCGGAGTTTTTAAAGGGACTGCGCAAGATTTGTGACGATCATGGAATCATGCTGATCTTTGATGAAGTACAGACCGGTATCGGCAGAACGGGAGAGCTGTATGCCTATCAGACATTTGGTGTGAAGCCTGATATTCTGACTTCTGCAAAAGCATTGGGCGGCGGTGTTCCGCTGAGTGCGATCATCGCAAAGAAGGAAATCATGGATCAGTGGCCGGCAGGTGCACATGGCGGTACATTCGGCGGTAATCCGCTTGCCTGTGCGGCAGGACTGAAAACACTGGAAATTATTGAGAGAGACCATCTGCTTGATAATTGTAAAAAACAGGGAGCTTATTTCCTGGATAAATTAAAAGAATTGCAGGCAAAATATCCGGCCAGGATCAAAGAAGTCAGAGGCGTTGGCCTGATGGTAGCCATGGAACTTTGTGATGAAGCGGGAAAACCGGATGCCAAGCTGACTGCTGCGATCAAGGCAGGAGCACTTGAAAAGGATCTGCTTCTTCTGACCTGCGGAAGTGATCATAATGTGGTTCGTTTTATTGCACCTCTGATCGTAGGAAAGGAAGAGATTGATAAAGCGATGGATATTATTGCCGGTGTATTTGAGGAGATTTTATGATACTGCTGAAGCAGATGCTGATATTTTTATTTATGATGCTGCTGGGCTATGGCATGGCGAGAAAGGGTGTACTCGATGAACGGGGCTGTAAGTCAATTTCCTGGCTGATCGTTAACATTGCCAATCCTGCCCTTGTGATGTCCAGCAGTGTCGGCAATACAATGGAGCGGAGCGAAATGCTGTATACATTTGCAATTGCGATCGGTGCTTATATACTGATGATCGTGATCGCAGAGCTTTTGGTACCGCTTTTTTGCAGAGAAAAAAAAGAAAGAGGCGTTTATAAGGCGCTTCTTGTATTCAGTAATATGGGCTTCATGGGCTTCCCCATTATGTCAGCACTGTACGGACCACAGTCACTGATCTATGGAGCAGCTTTCATGATCCCGTTTAATTTTTTGATCTATACGTATGGTGTAACTTCCATGACCGGAGAAGGTGCATCTTTGAAGCAGGCAATGAAGAAATGTCTGAATATCGGTGTCATTTCGGTCGTGTTTACCTTTATGCTGGTGATATTTGGTCTGCAGATCCCGGATGCGGTCAATCAGGCGATCACTATGCTGGCTAATCTGACCGGCCCCTTGTGCATGATCGTCATAGGGGCATCTTTTGTCGGAATTTCCCCAAAAGAACTGCTGGGAGATTACAGGCTTCTGATCGTATGCGCGATCCGTCTGATCCTGATGCCTGTAATCGGGCTTTTGGTGATCCGGGCGTTGACAGATAATACACTGCTTGCAGCTGTCAGCTTTATCATTCTGGCGACACCGTCAGGCTCTATGGTATCCATGCTGGCACAGGAATACGATGCAGACTATGTGACGGCTTCCAAAGGGGTTGCACTTACTATGCTGTTATCTGTTGTAACCATGCCTGTTTTATTTATGGTGATGGGAATATAGTAAGATGCCGGGGGCAAAAGGTCTAAACCCACGTGAGCTTGCTCATAGGTGGGTGAAAGACTTTTTGCCCCCGGCATATGCTTTAAATTCTGCCCTCTGTTTCCAGTTCTTTTACAAATTCTCCGATCTGATCCAGTCCTGCTTTGAAATAAGCAAGATCTCCGAATCCAAATCCGATACGGAAACAATGCTCCTGTTCGAAACATGCTCCGTGACAGACGAGCGTACTCTTTTTATCATACAGCTCCTGTGCAAAATCTGCAGCCGGTATATCAAAATCATAATACAGAAAAGCAGTAGAGCTTTTACTTTCTACGGCCGGTTTAAAGTGCGGCTGTCCTTTCAGCCATTCTTTTAAGACATCCTGTGCAGCTTTTACAATGGCAGTATTCCGCTTGTAAAAGACTTCCTTATTTTCCAGAATGATGGCAGCGATCAGCTCGTTGATCGGTCCTTCGCAGATACTGTGGTAGGAGCGCATGTTCATCATGGCATCCTTAATGGAAAGATCTCTTGTGACGATCCAGCCGACTCTTGTTCCTGCACTGGAAAATACCTTACTCGTTGAACTTGTACAGATCCCTTTTTCATATACATCACAGATGGAAGGCATATAATCATCGGAAAGACCGCGATAGATTTCATCACAGACCACATAAGCACCAACGGAACGGGCAAGCTCTGCAAGCTGCTCCATTTCAGACTGATCCAGTGCATAGCCGGTCGGATTATTCGGGCTTGCCAGGTTGATCATTTTCGTATGACTGTCAACCAGCTTTGCAAGTTCTGTAAAATCAATCTTATAGTCTGATTTCTCATCACATGTATAAATACGGACTTCGTTGCCTAGTGATTCCGGAATGGAATAATACTGCTGATAGTTTGGCAGAATGCTGACGATATTATCGCCCGGTTCGCAAAGCGTATAGCAGACGATCGCATTGGCTCCGGTTCCACCGTGTACACAAAGCACCATTTCCGGTGTCACAACGTCTGTATATAATCCTGCGATCGCTTCTTTTAATCTTGGCATTCCGGTAAAGTAGCCATAATGCAGGCTCATAGCAGACAATTCTTTGAAAAAGGCTTCTTTGTCTGTGTGTGTCATTTCCAGCATTTCGTCAACGGTAACGGGCTTGCAGCAGCTGGAACCTAAATTGTACTTTGCCTTGTCGTCCAGTGGATTCAGCCAGTATTCTACTTTGAATTTGTCGATTTTCATATAAAATCCTCCTTTTTGTGTTTTACAATGTGATATATTTATCCCAGCCGTGCTTCAGGCTGTTGGTGTACACCAGTTTTCCGACAGCAATATCAAGAAGCGCGAGACCTGTGGCATCAAAAATCGTCATTTCCTCCGGCGAGATACGACCCTTGATCTGCCCGGTCAGAACCTGCCCGATTTCTCCGCGGATCTGCTGTGGCGAAAAAATGCCCTGCTTAATTGGAAGTTCGATCTCTCCCGCATTGATACATTGTGCAGTATCATCAGTGGAAACAGAAGCGCTTGCAATAATTGCCGGATCAAGTTCTTCTTTCCCGGGCATGTCAGCACCGATACAGCTAAAATGCGTACCGGGTAATACCCAGTCTTTTTTCACGATAGGATTGCGTGATGGCGTAACCGTGATCACAGAACGACATTCTTTCAGACCGTCCTGCACTGTGACAGAATGAAAATGAATTTTCTGCGCAGGAATGGAAAATGCAGAAATGAGCTGTTCCCGGCAGTTTTCTATAAACAGATCCGATTCTGAAAGCGTAAGCGCAGCCACATAAATATCAGTCAGGGACGGGCAGCATAGAAGGGATGCTGCAATCTGATAGATGGACTGTTTCCCGGCTCCGATAACAAGCAGCTTTTGCGGTGCATCTGCTGAAAAAAGCTTTACACCAAGTGCGCCTGCCGCACCTGTACGCATACAGGTAATATAAGATGCATCCATAAGTGCGAGGGGCAGACCTGTATTTCCGTCCATGATTAAAAGCAGTCCCTGAAAAACAGGAAGACCCTGCCGGGCATTATGTGGAAATGTACCAAGTATTTTCATGCCATAAACAGATTGCGGCTGATCATATCCGGATTTGATGTCCATAACAGCGGAAAGCTCCTCAAAATGGTGTATGACCGTCGGCCAGCTACAGGTCTGATGCATGGCTTTTGCCCGATAGACATCTGACACAGAAGTAATCACTTCCTGAAAAGACAGCTGTTTTTCCAGATCAGCTCTGCTGAAATAATAAATATGGTTCATTGTACTCACCTCCTGCTTACATCATAGAAAACGGTATGGATAGACACAAGAGAATCATTTTGTTATAATATACAAAAGTAAGCATAGAAAAATATATATTAAAACAAATATAACAGAACAAATATGAACTATATGTCATTAAAAACAAAATATAATGAAAAAAAGGGAATATAGTTTGTATACCAATACAAAGGAGAATAGCTATGGTTTATACAATCTCTGATTTTTGCCATGTGTATGAAGACGAGGTACGACTGATTGCAGGATGGGGTGGTATGACAAGAAAAATCGAAAATGTCGGTATCTTAGACTATGAAATGGTGCGGGATGTCAGGAACCGGTATCTTCATTCCAACTTCCATCCGGATCAGATAGTACTATCCTCTTTTTTATATGCAAAGGATGATAGCTACCTGATACAGGATGCTGTAAAACATCTGGTAGGAAAGGGCTGCAGTGGGCTGGTGATTAAAAATGTGTTCCATCTGGAGATCCCGGAAAGTGTGATCCGGTATGCAGATTCTAAAGATTTTCCCATTTTCCTGATCACGTCACAGGAGCTTTATATGGAAGATCTTGTATATGATATAAAAAAGATGTGTCAGAATCTGAATCGTGCAGCATATCAGCAGGAAAAGCTTTCTATGCTGCTTTCACAGGATTGGGAAAAAACAGCACTGCGAAAGCTGGTGAAAGAGATCTGTCCCTCCTGCCGGGAGCAGTATTTTCATATTTATATCCGGTCGGTGGAGGGAGACAGCAGTGTACTTCTGACAGAGCAGCTGGCAGAAAGCATGCAAAATAGTGTGATACAGGAAATCATTGCAGTGACAGGCTATCAGAATGGATTTTTATTTACCATATCTTCGGATGATATTGAGAAAATATATCAAAAGAAATATTTTATAAATGTACTGCAAAATTTTTTGCCAAAATCCGGGAAATGGGCTGTAGGAATCGGTGCATATCATCTGACCTTAGAGGAATATAAGAACAGTGTAAAAGAAAGCTTTTTTGCCGCTGCCTATAATCTGGAAAACAGGGATACATATACACTGTATGCAGATCTGGGTGCTTATCAGATTCTGATGCCCTATTGCAGGAATAGGCAGATGCAGCAGTACAGAAAAAAGATTCTGGGCCGTATTCTGGAGTATGATATTGAAAACCGGACACAGCTTTATGAGACATTACGCAGCTATCTGCTGACGGGCTGCCGGATGAAAGAAACAGCAGATGAGATAGGACAGCACAGCAATACTGTCAGATACCGATTAGAATGCATCGGCCGCCTGACGGGGCTGGATTACAAGAAGACACAGGATCTTCTGCAGCTGCTTTTGGCGGTAAAGCTTCTGGAGGCAGAGAGGATGGAAGATTCCTTTTTGTAAAAAGTTCAAAACGAAGCAGGAAATCTTTGGAACAATGCTATAGAAAATGTAATATGCTTTTGATAAAGTGAGGACATGCAAAGGAGCTGTGACATAGTCATGGCTCCTTTTGCTGTAAAGTCACGCATGTAAAAAAGCAAAGGAGATGGTCTCATGAAAGAAGAAATAATTGCACTGCTGAAACAGATGGTTGCAATACCGAGTGTAAATTCCACATCGGGAGAAAAGAAGATCGGTGAATTTATAGAAGGCTATATCAGGAGCATACCTTATTTTCAGAAACATCCGGACTATGTTTTCATCCGGAAGCTGAAAAATGATCCGCTGGAAAGAAGAAATGTCATAGCACTGATCCGCGGAGAAAAGGGCAGTACAGATAAGACGATCATCTGCCATGGGCATACAGACACGGTCGGTGTGGAAGATTTCGGTGATTATGAAGAAGCGGCTTTTTCGATGGACCGGCTGTTGGAACTGTTCCGGAATGCGGATCTGCCGCAGGATGTCAGGGAAGATTATGAAAGCGGTGAATATTTATTTGGTCGCGGCTGCTGTGATATGAAGGGCGGTGACGCTGTATTTCTTGTCATGGCAAGACACATCTGCGAGCGGATTGAAGCGTTTCACGGAAATCTGGTGCTTTCCTTTAATCCCGTGGAAGAGAACCAGCATACAGGTATTATAGAGGCGATAGATGTGTTTGAAGAACTGCAGAAAACATATGGGCTTCGTTACATACTGGCGATCAATAATGACTACATCTGTCCGATGTATCCGGGAGATCCGGTCAAATACATTTACACAGGGGCAGTCGGAAAAGTACTTCCGTGCTTTTATATCAAAGGAATGGAAACACATGTGGGACAGTGCTTTAATGGCTTTGATGCTTCTATGGTGGCAGCACAGCTTGTGGATCTCATCCATCTGAATCCGGCACTTTGTGATGCATACAACGGAGAAATGACGCTTCCGCCATCTGTTTTGAAATGTAAGGATCTGAAAAAACAGTACAATGTACAGACGATCCATGAGGCATTTGTTTATTTTAACTATTTTCTGCATAATGCGTCCACACAGGAAGTGGTACAGAAGATGACAACGCTGGCAGGGCAGGCGCTTGCCAGAGTCGGTGATAAAATGAATGCACGTTATAAAAGTTACCAGGAGCTAACTGGAAAAGCATATGAACCAAAGGTGTATGAAACGGAGGTTCTGACTTACGGAGAACTGTTTGACCGGGTAAAAGAGAACTATGACGGCGATCTGCAAAAGAAGCTGGATGAAGAGACGGAACGTCTTCGCGGCGTGGGGACAGATTCCCGGGAGATATCCATGGAGATCACAAGACTTCTGACAGAGCTTTCCGGAATCAGACATCCGGTGATTGTCTTTTTCTTTGCAGCACCGTATTGTCCGCACAATACATTAAAGCATGAAATACCGGAGGAAGAAGCCTGTTATCGGAAGCTTGCGGAAATTGCAGCGGAATTCGGAAAACAGAGTAATGAAACTTATGAACTCAATCAGTTCTTCCCGTCATTGACGGATTCCAGTTATTTAAAGATTGATGATTCTGATCAGTCTATTGCATGCCTGAAACGTAATTTTGCACAATATGACAAATTATATGCGGTTCCGCTTGAGCGGATGAAAAAGCTGAATATTCCGGCTGTGAATTTCGGCTGTTGGGGAAAGGATGCACACAGATGGACAGAACGTGTACACGTTCCGTATTCCTTTGAAGTGCTTCCAAGGCTGATCACATATACATTTGAAAAGCTGTTTCATGAGGAGGTAGTGTTATGAAAATTGTCATCAGTGATTTTCCGAAGGTCTTAAAACGAAATGTAGAATACGAAGAACAACTTTTGCAGAAGCTTTTACCGGATGCGAAGATCTGTCTGGTGGAATACTGGCAGAAGGAACAGTGGCTGAAAACAGTAAAGGATACGGATGCGATCCTGACGGCATTTATCAGAATAGACGGGGAGATGATGGATGCCATGCCTAATCTGAAATGCATTGTGTTGAATGCCTCCGGCTATGATAATGTGGATCTGACTGCGGCAAGCGCAAGACACATAGCGGTTGTACCGATCCGGGAATACTGTACACAGGAGGTGGCTGAGCATGCACTTTCCCTGATGCTGGCTCTTTCCCGTGGATTAAAGCATTATGAGCATGATATTGATGTGGAGAAAAAGTGGCAGTATACATCACTGAAGGGACTTCGCAGGATTGACGGACAGACACTGGGAATCGCCGGTTTTGGAAAGATCGGAAAGGCTGTTGCGAAGAGAGCACAGGCATTTGGCATGCATGTCATTGCTTACTCTCCGTACAGCAGGCCGGAAGAAGCAGAGCAGTTTGATGTAGAATTTGTATCAAAGGAAGAATTATTCGCAAGAAGCCATATTATTACGAACCATATGGCAATGGGTGCGGACAATCAGAGCTTTTTTGACTGGGAGGCCTTTTCACAGATGAAGCAGAAGCCGATTTTTATCAATGTGGCAAGAGGCGGAGCTGTGGATGAAGAAGCACTTGTGCGGGCACTTGACGAGGGATTGCTGTTGGGAGCGGGGCTGGATGTCCTTTCCTCTGAATCCCCTAACCTGAAGAACTGTCCACTGACCGGCAGAGAAAATGTCATCATTACACCGCATGCAGCATTTTATTCCGAGGATTCGCTGCGTGCCCTGCAGGATATTTCCTGCAATAATCTGGTGCATTATCTGAAGGGAGAATATGATGCAGTACATTGGATCGCCAATCAGGATGCACTTGGTATCTGAGTATCGCGGGTTTGTAAAAAATACAAATTATGACAAAAATCTTTTGTACAAAAGAAATAGCCAAAGGCAGAGATATCTGCTAGTTTATATACAAGCAAAGGCGCTTGGGAATTTCCCAGGCGCCTTTCTTACTGTATAGGAAATTCTTTTAAAATCCCCTATACAGCATTAGAAATAAAGGAGGAATCGACATGGAATACCAATTCCCATCCAATGTCCGGTCCGTAAGACCGTCCTTGATCAGAGAGTTTTCAAATAATGTAAAACAATACAAAGATGCCATAGATCTGACACTCGGGCAGCCGGATTTTCCAACACCGGAGCGTGTGAAGCAGGCAGGTATCAAAGCAATTTTGGAAAACCACACAGGTTATACAAAAAATGATGGTATTGCAGAGCTTCGTCAGGCAGCAGCGAAATATTTAAAAGAACAGAGTCATGTAACTTACGATCCGGAATGGGAGATCATGGTTACCTGTGGTGCAACAGAAGCAGTTGATGTGGCATTTCGTACTATCCTTTCCGGTGGTGATGATGTGCTGATCCCGGCGCCGGCTTATGCAGGCTATGAACCGTTGATCCGCTTCTGTGGTGCGGTTCCCAAATATATTGATACAAGAGATAATGATTTCATTCTGACAGCGGAAATGCTGGATCAGGCGTATACGCCATATTCCAGATGTCTGTTGTTAACCTATCCGAATAATCCGACAGGTGCAACTTTAAATAAAGCACAGATGGATGAAATCGTAGCCTGGCTGGAGAAACATCCTGATATCTATGTGATAACGGATGAGATTTATTCCGCACTGACCTTTGAAGGCAGCCATATTTCCATTGCCTCTTATCCGTCTATCTGGAGCAGATGCATCCTGATCTCAGGTGTGTCAAAAGCCTATTCCATGACAGGATGGAGAATCGGATTTTTGTGTGCACCGATCAAGATCAGTGATGAGCTATATAAAGTGCATCAGATGGAAGTTACCTGTGCGACAAGCATCAGTCAGTACGCAGCACTGGAAGCCTTAAAGAGTGATGCAGAATCGAAAGAAATGTGTCGTGAATATGTAAAAAGAAGCACTTATTTATATGAAGAACTCAAAAAAATGGGTATTTCCGTATCCAGACCGAAGGGAGCCTTTTATATCTTCCCTTCGATTAAAAAATTCGGGCTGAGCAGCTATGACTTCTGCACAAAGCTTTTAAAGGAAGCGCATATCGGTTGTGTACCGGGCAATGCATTTTCAACTTACGGAGAGGGCTATATCCGGATCTCCACTGCATCCAGCATGGAGCAGTTAAAAGAATTTGCAGACAGATTTAGAAGGTTCATCAGCGGGTTTGAGACAAAGGAGGAGTAAGCATGGTTTTCTTTGACTGGAGTACACCGATCCGGTATTTCCCACAGCTTTTGCAGGGCGCAGGATTAACACTTGTCATTACGATCGCAGAGTTTTTCCTCTCTCTCTTCTTTGGTATTGTGGTTGGATATATCCGGTATAAAAAAACAAATAAGATTTTGTATCCGATCCTGACAGTTTATATTGAGATCATGAGAAACACACCATTGTTGGTACAACTGTTTTTCTTATATTACGGATTGCCACAGCTTGGCATTTATCTTCCGTCATTTGCAGTTGGTTTCTTCGGACTGGTTGTGAATGCCACAGCATTCAATGCGGAGATCATCCGTGGCGGTATTGCATCCGTACCGAAAGGACAATGGGAAGCAGCCCAGTGCATCGGGCTGACAAAGGGCAAAATCTTCTTCCACGTGATTTTGCCGCAGACGATCCGGAATGTAGGCCCTTCGCTGATCAATCAGTTTATTATCTACATGTTTGGTACCAGTTTATTATCGGCTCTGGATATCAGAGAGCTTTCCAGAACAACAGCAATGATAAACGGCAAAACATTCCGTACATTTGAAATCTACACAGCAGCATTGATCATTTATTATGTATTATCACTTGGTTGTATGTATATTCTGCGTAAGATCAATCAGAAGTACTTCCCAAGTGTAAGCAGTAAAGGAGAGTGAGAATATGGAATTCGCAAATCTGATCCCGTTTTGGAAAGCGTTCTTATCAGGGCTGCTTGTTACAGTGGAATTATCTGTGATCGCGATCGTTGGAGGTCTTCTGATCGGAATTCTGACATCTTCAGTCCTGACTGTGAAAAACAATACTCTGCCGATGCGGGTGTTGAAAGCCGTTGTAAAGGTTTATGTGGCAATGTTTCGTGGAGCACCGCTTTTGATCCTGCTATTCTTCGGATATTACGGAATTGCTTATCTGGGTGTGGATATGCCGATCTTTGCAGCATGCAGCTATGTGCTCTGCCTGTATGGCGGTGCTTATATCTGTGAGATCATCAGATCCGGTATCGAATCGATCCCGAAGGGGCAGATGGAAGCAGGACTTTGCATCGGACTGACATACTTTAAGGTTATGACAAAGATCATTTTGCCGCAGGCTTTAAAAATAGCAATGCCGACGCTGGTCGGATTTTTCCTGAACATCATAAAGGATACAAGTATCGTATCTATGGTAGGCGGTATGGATCTGATCAAGCAGGCAAAAAACGTAATGACAAGAACACAGCTTCCGCTGCAGGTTTATTTCATTACCGCATTGATCTATTTTATCATATGTTTCCCATTATCGAATTACGTTAAGAAACTGGAACGGAGGAAGAGCTTATGAGTAAGGTATTATTGGAAGCAAAGAATATCAGAAAGGTATTTGGTGAGAATGTCATTCTGGAGGATGTTTCTCTTTCCGTTGAAGAGGGCGAGGTTGTAGTAATCATTGGTCCGTCCGGCGCCGGTAAATCTACGTTTCTCAGGTGTTTAAACCGTCTGGAAAAGCCGGACAGCGGACAGGTATTTTTTGAAGGAGAAGAGGTTCGTTCCAAAAATGTGGTGGATATCAGAAGGAAGATGGGAATGGTTTTCCAGCATTTTAATTTATTCCCTCATCTGACGGTTTATCAGAATATAGTGCTTGGTCCGAAGGAAAATATGCTGATCTCCAAGATCAATCAGGATCAGATGGTAGCGGATCTGCTGCAGAAGGTAGCACTCCCGGATAAAGGACAGAGTTATCCGTCAGAGCTTTCCGGTGGACAGCAGCAGAGAATTGCGATTGCAAGAGCTATGGCAATGAAACCGAAATGCATTTTATTTGATGAGCCCACGAGTGCACTGGATCCGGAGCTGATCGGTGAAGTATTACAGGTAATCAAACAGCTTGCAAAGGATGGCATGACGATGGTTATCGTAACACATGAAATGCGATTTGCCAGAGATGTGGCAGACCGGATCGTTGTAATGGCGGATGGAGGCATTATAGAGGAGGGTACTCCGGAAGAAGTCTTTACCAATCCAAAGACGGAAAGAACAAAACAATTTTTAAAGGCTGTTATCAATCAGTAACAGCAGATGTACAGAGTCAACAATAGCAGAAATGCTGTTGAAATATAGGAGAAAGAAGGAGAAAATTATGAAAAAAGCAGGTAGAGTATTAGTAGCAGCAACATTGGCAGCAACCCTTTTACTGACAGGATGTGGCAGCGCCGCAGGCGGTTCCGCTTCAACAGGTGATAAGGGAACTATGGAAAAAGTGCTTTCAGAAGGAAAACTGACAGTCGGCTGTATGCTGACAAGTGAACCGTTCGGAAGCTACGATGAGAATCAGAATCCGGAGGGATATGATGTGGAGCTGGCACAGAAGCTTGCTGATTCTCTGGGGGTTGAGCTTGAAATTGTGGATGTGGATTCACAGGAAAGAATTTCAGCACTTGAGACAGGTAAAGTTGATTGTGTGATCGGTAACTTTACAAGAACGCTGGAAAGAGCACAGAAGGTCGATTTTTCTGATCCGTATGTGGCTGCAGCAACCAGAATTATGGTAAGTGCGGATTCTGATATCAGCAGTGTAGAAGATCTGGAAGGTAAGAAAGTAACAGCCATTACAGGTGCAACCGGTTATACAGATGCAGAAGCATTATCACAGAATATTGAACTGACAGGTGTTGATACCGCAGCAGAAGAACTTCTGGCACTTGAAAACGGACAGGCAGATGCAGTACTGGATGACAGTACTTATCTGGAGTATCAGGCAGCACAGAATCCTGATAAATATAAAGTAGTAGGTGAAGGTGTCAGCACACCGTTCTATAACTGTATCGGTGTTGCAAAACATGATCAGGAATGGCTCAACTACATTAACCTCTTCATCTTTACAGAAAATGCAAGTGGCGATAATGCAGCATTATACGAAAAATATTTTGGCGCACCAAGCGCTCTCCCAATCCAGCCTGAATACTAAGATCCGATAAGAGAACAGGCAGAAAGAGTAGGGAATGAAATATGATCGATATCGGTAGAATTGAAATGGTAAATGACAAGATTCACCAATATCTGAAACCGACAAGGCTGGACAAAAGCCAGTATTTAGGTGCCAATGTATTCCTGAAATTTGAATGTGAACAGCCGGCAGTCAGGAGCTTTAAGATCCGGGGTGTACTCGGAAAGCTCCTGATGCTGACGGAGGAAGAGAAGAAAAAGAGAATTGTTACAATCTCATCCGGAAATCAAGGTGTTTGTACAGCTTATGCTGCAAAGCTTCTGGGACTTCCCAGACCGCTTATTTATGTACCGGAAAATTCTCCTGTTCCCAAACTCCATAAAATGGAAAAATATGGCGCCGAGATCGTTAAGATCGGGAAAAGTTTTGATGAAGCAAACGTGCTGGCAGAAAAGGAAATAGAGGGGAAAGCGTATGTCAGAGTTGATTGCCGTGAAGATCCGGACGGTGTATGCGGGCATGCTTCCATGGCGGAAGAAATCATGAAGCAGAATCCGGATGTCGAAGCAATTATCCTTCCGATGGGAAGCGGTGGCTGTTCTATCGCGACGGGATCTTACATCAAGCAGAAATACCCGAAGGTAAAGGTATATGGTGTGGAATCGGACGAAAGTCCTGCACTGATCGAGAATCTCAGGACAGGTGTATGGAAGAAAACATATCCTACAAAACCGGGTGCTCTTTTACAGAGTCTGGTCGGTGGTGTTGCAAAGCATACATTTCTGAATGCAGAGGAATGTGTGGATGAAATACTGACAGTCAGCGATGAAGAAGCAGGACGGGCAGTGGCACAGCTTGCCAGATATGAAAAGGCAGTCTGCGAGCCTGATAGTGCGGCAGCTTATGCAGCTTATCAGAAATATAAGGATAAGTTTGCAGGAAAGGTTGTTGCGATCGATTTGTCCGGAGCAAATATTGACGATAAGATTTTTAAGAAATTAATTGATTTATATTATGATATGTAGCAAGGAAAACCTATCCTGTGTTATGATATGACACAGGATAGATTTTCCTGTTTATCGGAAGGAAGGTACAATATGGCTTTTCGAGTTATGGATGCATTACACTGTCACGGGCTGCAAAGCTTTCATGTAGTGGCAGGAATGTCCGGGCTTAACCGCAGGATCGGAAGTGTGGAGATCATGGATGCGGAATTTGATGTAGACGGATTAAATCTGGCGGCTAGAGACCATCTGTTCAGCAAAAATGCACTGATCCTGACAAGTCTTTTATTTATTAAAAACGAGCCGGATAAAATTCTGCCTGTTGTGAAACGACTTGCACAGGAACAGGTCAGTGCACTGGCGATTGAGGAAATCTATTTCAGTAAGCTGCCTCAGGAAGTAATTGATTTTGCAGATGAGCAGGAGCTTCCGATTCTGATGTTTGACTATGATGATGCCAATATGGAGGAAATTCTGATCGAGATCCATGATGCGATGGTAAATGCGGATTCCGATGCTTATACCCGGAAGAAGATCGAGGAGCTTTTGTCTGACGGTATCAGCCCGGCGACCGTTTTTACGATTGCAAGCGAGATCATGGAAGGCTATAAGCCGCCCTACTTTGTATACTACGTCAAGCTGCGCTTTGAGAAAGATCGTATGCATTATTACCGCATGGCACATACTATTGATAATGAGGATGAAAAACGTACGTATAAATATTTTCCTTATAAAAGAGGTTTTTTCATTGTGTTTTGTCAAAAGGATGATAAAATATCCCGGCAGCGCCGTCTGGAGGACATATTAAATGCATCACAATGGGAAAAGGCAGATCTTTATACCGGCTGCAGTAAAACATATTCTTTGTGGAAATACCTGAATCTGGCCATGAAAGAAGCATATTATGCAGCAGAATATGCGGAAGTTTTTGGAAAAGATTATACGGAATTTGTAAATATGGGGATCTATCAAGTACTCATTCCTTACCGGAATGATATATGGATCACGGCATACTGCGAATCGCTTTTGTCCAGACTGCGGGAGTATGATGCGGAGTTTAAAACTGAGCTCTATGAGACTGTGTTGGAATATATTATGAATAATTACGATATTCCTCTTGTGGCGGAACGGATGCATATGCATAAAAACACAGTCCGCTACAGGATCGGAAAAGCCAGGGAAATCATGGGAATGGATGAAGAAAACAGTAATTTTGAGGAACAGCTCAGTTTTGCATTCCAATGGCAGATGCTGAAAAAAGAGGAATAAAAAGGAGTGTAATGACATGTGCACAGCAGCAACTTATCAGACAAAAGATTTTTATTTCGGACGTACACTGGATTATGAATTTTCCTATGGAGATGAGATCGTGCTAATGCCGCGGAAGTTTCCAATCTCTTTCCGGTATATGGGAAAAAGAGAGACACATTACGCGATTTTAGGTATTGCACATGTAGCAGGCGGCTATCCGCTTTACTACGATGCGATCAATGAAAAGGGCGTAGGCATGGCAGGCCTGAATTTTGTCGGAAATGCGGTATATCAGGAAGTGGAAGAAGGCAGGGAAAATGTGGCACAGTATGAATTTCTGCCATGGATCCTGTCACAGTGTGACAGCGTGCAGGCGGTGCGCAGCCTGCTTTCGAAAATGAATCTGGTCGGAACGCCGTTTTCGGAGCAGCTTCCGAGCGCGCAGCTCCACTGGCTGATCGCAGATGCAAACGAAGCGGTTACGGTGGAATGTACGGCGGATGGTCTGCATATCTATGACAATCCTGCAGGGGTACTGACCAATAACCCGCCGTTCCCGCAGCAGATGTTCTTACTGAATCAATATATGGGACTTTCACCGCGTCAGCCGGAAAATACCTTCTCGGGTGAGCTTGCGCTTACGCCGTACAGCCGTGGCATGGGCGCGATCGGGCTTCCGGGCGATCTGTCCTCTACTTCCCGTTTTGCAAAGGTGGCATTTACAAAGCTGCATGCAATTTCAGGCGATAGCGAAGAGGAAAGCGTCAGCCAGTTCTTCCATATTCTGGGCAGCGTGGATCAGCAGAGAGGCTGCTGCGAAGTCGCAGAGGGAAAATACGAGATCACGATCTATACAAGCTGCTGCAATGCAACAAAAGGCATCTACTATTACACTACCTACGATAACCATCAGATCTCCGCGGTAGATATGCACAAGGAAGATCTGAATACAGACAGCCTGTATCGTTACCCGGTGCTTACCAAAGGACAGATCTTCCGGCAAAACTAATGACTATTCAGCGCCATGCCAACGGTAAAATTTCGGTAAACAAATAGGAAAGGGGCTTCTCTTACAGAAAATGATATGCTATCGTGTAAGAGAAGCATTTTTATGTAATAGGAAACTTCGTTCCTGTTACACAAAAAACGCTCCAAGTTTACAAAAAGGAGAAATAAGATGGGGAAAAAACAAGAGATCAGTACAGAACAGGACTTTGATGTGTTTAAAATCCTGTATACATCAAGTTGCAGGGAAGCGGGTATTGGGCTGCAAAACAAGGCAGCAGCATTGCATGCACTTATACAGAAATTATCAGAAAATCCGGATGATGATAAAATAAAAGATCTGTTTTTTCAGACACTGGCAGATCTGGAGCTGCTTTGCACAAATTTTCATGATTGCAGCAATTATGAAGTGGCAGAAGAATACGAAGAACTGCTGAACCGTTATGCAGCACTGGATGCATTATACAGGCAGCAGGAGCAGTTTGAAGATGCATTTTCAGATTACAAAGACCGGACAAACGTTACCTTCAAAATGACTGGGATAAGTGCAGCAGACAGAGCATGTGACGGAACCTGTAAAACGGAAACCGCCGGGCAGAGTACGGACGAAGAACAGCTTTCCGCACTCTTTCGTAATATCCTTGGCATGGAGGACTGCAACAGCAGCCTTTTAGAAGTGCATCTGCGCAGCTTCCTTGCACAGATCGATGCAGACGAAATGCTGTCTGTCCTGAAGCCGTTTCTGGTATGGCAGCTGATGATCCGCAGACAGGAAGCACTCGCGGAAAAACAGGAGCTGTCTGTGACACTCGGAGAACTTCTGGCATATGAGACTTATCCGGTCCGGGCGGAGCAGAAAAAGGTGTGTAAGCAGCTGAAGGCATATACAAAATTATTCCGGAAGATCTGCAAGTATTATAAGAAGGATGAAAAAGCAGATAAGGCATTTAGCAGATATGCGCTTGTTCAGACAACAAATCTGGCTGTATTTGCGGCAGAGGAGCAGTTTGACAAGTTTGATAAGATCTGTCCGCCGTTTTTAAGCCTTGTACAGGATATGGATCTGTCCTGTCTGGATTCGGAAGCTCCGGAGGAATGGCAGTCAGAGGAGCTGTTTGGCGTCAAAGAAGAGGATGCAGACCGCTATGCGGAATATGAACCGGAAGAAAACATGGAATACACTTATGAAATGTGGGCGGTAGAGGAAAAGACAGAAGCATATCTGTCAGAGCATCCTGCGCTTCTTGATACATTCAGAGAGGCATTTTATCTGGACATGGATAAGAGCAGAAATGTGGCAGAGCAGATCTTTGCGGCGATCTGTCCGGCACCGGATGGCAGCCATACATGGCTGACAGACTGCGTCAAGGCACAGATCTTTGATACGGTGACAGAGGAATTGGATAATACAACAGAAAAAGAAGTGTTGCAGCTTTGCCTGAAGCTGTAGATATGCTATTTTAATGAGAAACAGATTTTAGCAAAAGAGGACAGGATCAAAACCTGTCCTCATAATCTTTTATGCGGATACGGTTCTTTCCGTCCGTAACCGTAAATTGATTGGAAAAATAAACATCGTTTCCATCGGAGGAACCGATCTCATTGGAATCCTTCCAGAAATCCGTTACAATGGCAAATGCAACACTTGCGCCAAGGCTCACAGCCACTAATAAATAAAGTATCATTTCTTTCGTCCCTCCCTTTTCCCGACAAGTGTTTTGATCGTTTCTGCGCGGGTCAGCGCCTGGCTCTTTCTCACACTTCTGTAATTTTTCAGCCCCGCGGTAAAGGCGGCGGAGATCAGTACCAAAGGAACCCACATGGCAGATAAGATACTATCGCTGCTTTGGAACAGGACAGGATCAAAGACAAGCTGCAGAATATGGTAAGCCGGTACGGAAACAAGCAGTGTGATCAGGGAAAACCACAATGCAATTTTATTTTTATCGGATGGAACTCCGCCGACTACCTTACCGGTCTGCCCGTTTACCAGGATCGTATAGGAATCACCTTCATAGGTAAATACCATAAACCAGACAGGCAGAAGTGCATAGGCTTCTTTTTCAAAAGAACAGGTAGGATTACTTTTCAGTGTCTGACATTCCTTTGCCATGAGATCATCATACAGAAGTTTGTTAAAACGATCCCTGGCACGTCTTCTCGCTATATTGCGCAGGGTATAATCACTGTCATCCTGCAGGTCTGCGTAGAAGCCGGAAAGATAGCCTGCCTGAAAATCGATCAGATCGGCAGTGTAAAACGGTTCCAGCTTTTCCGTGATCTCATTTGGTATTTTTTTGGAAGCGTCTACCGGTATTTCCTGAAAAGAAGCAACCGCTTCCCGGTAGAAATCATAAGTAACAGAGGATTTTTCTCCTTTGCTGTTTTTTTCTTCAAATTTTGCGCGGATGATCTGCCTGTCTTTATAGAGCATGTCATACAGATAATACGGAACATAAATGCCGCGCAGAAGCTCAGCTTTAAAATACTTCAATTCCTTCGGGATAAAATGTCCTTTGAAAAATTTCTCGCGGATATTGGCGACTGCATATTCCTTGGTAATTTTAAAAGGAATGATGTAATCAGGCTTCCGTGTCTTGGCGATCCGTTCAAATACGATCGTTGGCTGCCCGCAGTACGGACAGTAGCTGGCAACCTCGGTCTGATTCAGGTAAAGCTCACCACTGCAGCTGCTACAGTGATAGAGCGACATATCCATTGTCCCATTTTCCGGCGTAAAAACAGCCCGCCCGATTGCGCCATCGGGATTCTTCCCGGCGGACATTGCCTGCATTTTTTCGTATTCTTTTTCTTCTTCCGTATCTTCCACATCAAACATACTGGAGCAATATTCACAGACCATACGCCGGATGTCTGCATCGTATTTTAAGGCGCCTCCGCAAAACTTGCACTTTGTTATCATAAGAATTCCTCACTTTTGTTATTGTATCCGCCTATCCGGCGGAAAACCTCACAGCATGTGTATGATTTCAGTATAGCAAATATGCCAGATCACCGCAATTTATATCATTGGAAATAGCAGGCTTTTTACGAAAATTTTATGGGGATCGGTCTGACAAACCGGTTAAGAACCGGTAAAGGAAAAAAGATGCCATAGGCACGGAACAGATCACTGGGGCGTGAAAATTGCCGTGCCTGTGCACTTTCACAGAATTTCATAACTTGTAGTTATGGAAAAGATAGAAAACCGCTATATGCTATAACATTGACAATAAAAAAACAGAGTGCTAGGCTAGCACGTATAAAAATTGATACAGAAAGAAGGGAATCGCCAGAGGGCGAAAAGTATGAATGGATTAGTAATTGTTTTGATCGGTATTGTGGCACTTGCAGCCGGGTATCTTTTGTATGGACGCTGGCTTGCAAAGAAGTGGGGCATTGACCCGGATGCGAAAACACCGGCTTATACGCATGAGGATGGACAGGATTATGTACCGTCTTCCAGGTTTACGGTATTTTCCCATCAGTTTTCTTCCATCGCGGGAGCAGGACCTGTAACGGGCCCGATCTTAGCATCCGTATTCGGATGGGTTCCGGTGCTTCTGTGGCTTGTGATCGGCGGACTGTTCTTCGGTGCTGTACAGGATTTCGGTGCGTTATACGCTTCTGTCAAGAACGAAGGCAAGTCAATGGGTATGATCATTGAAAAATACATCGGAAAAACAGGTAGAAAACTGTTTATGTTATTCTGCTGGTTATTTACCTTACTTGTAATTGCAGCCTTTACCGATATGGTAGCAGGTACCTTTGTAGCAAAGGGTGTTGCGGATATGGCAGCGGATACTGCTTATGCAAATGCAGCAGCAGCTTCCATTTCCATGCTGTTCATTGTAGTGGCTGTGATCTTCGGTCTGATCCAGAAAAAGGTCGGAACGATGAAAGAATGGGTTCGTGCAGTTGTTGCGATCGCACTTTTGGTTGTGATGTTTGCGGTTGGTATGCATCTTCCGATCTATGCCACAAAATCCGCATGGATCTATATTGTTATGGCTTACCTGTTTTTAGCATCCGTTATGCCGATGTGGCTCCTGATGCAGCCAAGAGATTATATGACGACATTTATGCTGCTTGGCATGATAGCCGGTGCGGTCTTAGGTGTACTTGTTGCACATCCGAGCATGCAGCTGAACGCATTTAATGGATTTAACGTCGGTGGAAACTATTTGTTCCCGACCTTGTTTGTCACGATTGCCTGTGGCGCAGTTTCCGGATTCCACTCTCTGGTATCTTCCGGTACTTCCTCAAAGACGATCAGCAATGAAAAGGATATGCCGATGGTAGGATATGGTGCCATGGTAGTAGAATCTCTGCTTGGTATCATTTCACTCATTGTTGTCGGTGCAGTTGCTGTCAACGGAACAAAGCCGGACGGTACGCCATTTGCGATCTTCTCAAGCGGTGTTGCGGGATTTTTGGAAAAGATGGGGCTTCCGGTACAGCTGGCAACCGTATTTATGACAATGTGTGTTTCCGCACTTGCCCTGACATCACTTGACTCCGTAGCAAGAATCGGACGTATGTCCTTCCAGGAGCTGTTTTACGGTGATACAACAGATCCTGCCAAAATGCCGGGCTGGCAGAAGCTTCTGACCAACAAATATTTTGCGACAGTCATTACCTTATTCTTTGGCTATCTGCTGACACTTGGCGGTTATAACAATGTATGGCCTCTGTTTGGTTCTGCAAACCAGCTTTTGGCTGCACTCGTGCTGATCGCACTTGCCGTCTTCTTAAAGACAACGGGCAGAACAGGCTGGACATTATATATCCCGATGTTCACGATGCTGGCAGTTACCTTTACCGCACTTGTCCAGAAGACGATCGCACTGATCAAAAACATGGCAGCAGGACAGGCAACCTTTCTGGTAGACGGTCTGCAGTTCATCGTTGCGATCCTTCTGATGGTACTTGGTGTCATGGTTGCACTGAGCTGTCTGAAGAAATTATTTACAGTGAAAAAAGAAGCATAAATTTCCTCTTGCATTTTTGAAAAAATGGGATTATAACAGTGGTGGAACAAGAGAAACGAAACGCCATCTTGTATATGACATTCCGCAAACATCCCTATGTTCTCAATTTGTATGGATGGAGGAAAAGACAAATGAATACTTTTAAAGTGCAAAAAAGAGACATGGAAACGAAGGCAAAAAAGCTGAGAAGAGAAGGTTATGTAACAGGTAATCTTTTCGGGAAAGAGATCGAAGGCTCTGTTCTTTTAAAGATTGAAAGAAAAGAAGCCGAGAGAATGCAGCGTGAGTGCATGAAGGGCAGTCAGGTCATGTTGGATCTGGATGGTCAGAGCTATGATGTACTGATCAAGGAAATGGATTATGACCCTGCAAAGAACATGCTGATGGAGATCGATTTTCAGGCACTTGTCAGCAATGAAAAGGTACATTCCGTAGCAGAGATCATTCTGCACAACAAGGAGAAAGTCATCGGTGGTATTGTAGAGGAGCTTTTAACAGAAGTTGCTTACAAAGCACTTCCAAAGGATTTGGTTGAAAAGGTTGAGATCGACTGCAGCGAGCTTCATGTAGGAGATACCTTAAAGGTTTCTGATCTTGCGATTGCAAAGAATGGAAATATTGATATCACCACACATCTGGATACACCTGTTCTGAACGTCATTGTGGCACGTTCTGCAGAAGATGACGAAGACGCAGCAGAGGAAGATGCAGCAGAAGAGGCAAAATAAAGAGCTTCTTATGATAGAAGGAAAGTATGAGAGTGAGGATGTCCGGTACAGATATCCTCACTTTTATAGTGTTATGTATCAAGTGTGTCAGTCATGGTTTTTCTGCATATAATGATATAGGTGGCAAAGGATGTCATACGGATAGTTCGCATATCGTTTTTTGACATCTGCTCCTGACATGATAGGAAGAACTGGAAAACAAAATAAATTACACAAACCCTATTGACATAGTAGGAAAAAGAGGATATAATCCAAAACAAGTTAAGCAAAGGAGGCGCAGACAATGAAAAATACAGTCAGTTATACAAGTTCATACATGTGTTGTTGCTGCATGACATGCCGGGTTTTGGATTGGCCGGGTGCTTTGATTGATGCGCCTTGTGATACGATTTAAAGTATGAAGCCAACAGCCCGGAGAAAAGCCTCCGGGCTGTCTTATGATAAAAATGCTCCGCAAGGATGCGCACTCGTGTGATGGTTTTGTACTAAATCGCAGTAAATATTGCTTACAAAGAAGAAGAGGAGAAAAAAATATGAAAAATTGGAAGAAGCTTTTATCACTTGGACTCGCAGTTGCGCTCAGCGCAGGTATTTTAACAGGCTGCGGAAGCAAAGAAGAAACGGCAGCAGATGCATCTGCAACAGAAACTACAGATGCGGCAGACAGTACTGCAGACGCTGCAAAGGGAAATGAAGTATATCGTACACTCGATGAGATCAAGGAAAGCGGTACGATCAATATCGGCGTATTCTCAGACAAAAACCCATTTGGTTATGTAGACGAAAACGGTGAATATCAGGGCTACGATATATACTTCGCAAACAGGATCGGAGAAGATCTTGGCGTAAAAGTAAATTTTGTATCTACAGAAGCTGCTAACAGAATCGAATATCTGCAGACCGGTAAGGTAGATATCATCCTGGCAAACTTTACAGTCACAGATGAAAGAAAAGAAGAAGTTGACTTCGCGCTTCCTTATATGAATGTAGCACTTGGTGTTGTTTCCAGAAATGACAATGTGATCGAAAGTCTTGATAACTGGAATCCGGATGATTCCATCATCGTTATCTCCGGTACAACAGCAGAAACGTATCTGATCGAAAATTATCCGGATATTCCGCTGCAGAAGTTCGATTCTTATGCGACTGCAAAAGAAGCATTTGAAAACGGAACATCTGTTGCATGGGCTAACGACAATACAGAAGTTATCGCATTTTCTCTGCAGAATGACGGTTATACAGTAGGTATCCCGTCTCTCGGAAGTGCAGATACGATCGCTCCTGCAGTGACAAAGGGTAACACAACACTGCTTGACTGGATCAACGAAGAGATCAAGAGCCTTGGCGAAGAGAACTTCTTCCATGCTGACTACGAAGCAACTCTGACAGATACTTACGGATCTGAATATGAAGAAAGCTTAGTCGTAGAAGGCGGCGTAACAGATGCAGAATAACAATAACTTTACGACAGAAAAGAAATGATGTAGAATAAACTCCGGCAGATGCATTAGGGCATTTGCCGGAGATTTTATTGAAAGGAGAACGCGTTTCATGAATTGGGAGTTTATCGGTAAATACTTACCGTTGTATGAACGGGCGGCGGTATTGACCGTGAAAATAGGACTCATTGGAATCGCTTTCGCTATTTTGGTGGGGCTGCTCTGCGCAGCAATTCAATATTATAAAGTACCGGTCGCAAGACAGATTGTGGCAGTCTATGTGGAGATCAGCAGAAATACACCGCTTCTGGTACAGTTATTCTTTATTTATTATGGTTTTCCGAAGATCGGGATCAGACTGACACCCGATGTATGTGGTGTGATCGGCCTGGCATTTCTGGGTGGCAGCTATATGGCAGAGGCTTTCCGGAGCGGGCTGGAATCGATCGAACCGATCCAGAAGGAGTCGGCGATCAGCCTTGGCATGAACCATCGACAGACATTTCAATATGTGATCCTGCCACAGGCAATTTCCGTCAGCGTGCCTGCATTTGTGGCAAATGTGATCTTTTTACTGAAAGAAACGAGCGTGTTCAGCGCGATCAGCCTGATGGATCTGATGTTTACCGCAAAGGATCTGATCGGTCTTTATTATAAAACAACGGAGAGTTTGTTTTTACTGGTAGTCTTTTATCTGATCATTCTGCTTCCGGTATCGATTCTCGGTACTCTGTTAGAGAGGAGGTTGCGTTATGCCGGATTTGGGGATTGATGTATTATTTAAAGGCACCAATATGCTGCGCCTTCTGGGAGGTCTCTGGGTGGCTGCCAGGATCAGTCTGATCTCGATCGTGATCAGCATGCCACTCGGTATTCTGGTCGGTGCATTCATGACGATGAAAAATAAGATAGTCAGAGCAATCTGCCGTATTTATCTGGAGATCATCCGTATCATGCCACAGCTTGTACTGCTGTTTATCGTTTACTTCGGTACAACAAGAGCAATGGGCTGGAACCTGTCCGGTGAAGCTGCTTCCGTGATCGTATTTACCCTCTGGGGTACTGCGGAAATGGCGGATCTGGTGCGAGGTGCCCTGATCAGTATCCCGAAGCACCAGTATGAAAGTGCGGAGGCACTTGGGCTCACAAAGGTACAGACTTACATCTACATTATCATACCGCAGACAGTCAGGCGGCTGATCCCGCTTTCCATCAATCTCATCACCCGTATGATCAAGACAACTTCACTTGTTCTGATGATCGGTGTTGTAGAGATGCTGAAGGTAGCACAGCAGATCATAGAGGCGAATCGAATGACGAGCCCGAATGCTGCGTTTGGCGTATTTTTAGTTGTATTTTTATTATATTTCCTCGTGTGCTGGCCGATCAGCATGCTGGCAAAATATCTGGAAAAGAAATGGAGATAAATCATGGCAGATACACTTTTAAAGGTAGAAAATCTGGTAAAAGAATATGACGGACAGCGCATTCTGGATGGCATTGATCTGACACTTGCACAGGGCGAGGTTGTCGTTGTGGTTGGGCCGAGCGGCTGCGGAAAAAGTACACTGCTCCGCTGTATCAATGCATTAGAGCCCGTGCAGGACGGTTCGATCAGCCTGCATGGCAAGGATATCCGCAAGGGTAGCAAAAATATTACCGAAATGCGGCAGAAGATCGGAATGGTATTCCAGAGCTACGAGCTGTTTCCACATCTGACCGTGCTTGACAATATCACGCTTTCCCCTGTCAAGGTGCAGAAGCGGAAAAAGGATGAGGTAAAAGCAGAAGCTATGGAGCTTTTGCAGAGAGTCGGTCTGGCAGATAAGGCAGCCAGCTATCCGAGACAGCTTTCCGGCGGTCAGAAACAGCGTGTGGCGATCGTCCGTGCGCTCTGCATGCATCCGGAAATCCTCTTATTTGATGAGGTTACAGCAGCACTTGACCCGGAAATGGTGCGGGAAGTACTCGATGTTATGCTTGATCTGGCAAAGCAGGGCAAGACGATGATCATTGTCACTCATGAAATGCAGTTTGCAAAAGCAGTTGCAGATCGTGTCATTTTCATGGACCAGGGACAGATCGTGGAAGAGGCAAAGCCGGAGGAATTCTTCGAGCATCCGACGACAGAACGTGCAAAGCAGTTTTTGAATGTATTTACATTTGAACATGTAGAGAAGTAGGATGGGAAGAAAAGGATAGAAGCTTACTTGGGCAGCATGTAGAACTGTATTTCCTGTACAAAAATAAGTGACAAAAAATAGATAGAAGAAAGATTGTGATACGAATGATCAGTGAAAAAGAACGAATTAAAATCCAGACGTCAGAGACGTTCCTGCTCAGCAGCCTGCTGGCACTTTCGGGCGGCTTTCAGGATGCATATACTTACAATGTGAGAGATAAAGTATTCTCGAATGCGCAGACCGGAAACGTTGTATTGATGAGCCAGCATCTGATGCAGGGCGAGTGGCAGCGGGCGCTGCATTATTTATTCCCGGTCCTTGCGTTTGCTTTGGGCGTGCTGGTGGCAGAACAGATCGGCCATAAATATAAAGGTGCCAAGAGGATCCACTGGCGGCAGATCATAGTCGCGCTGGAAATCGTGCTTTTGTTTGCAGTCGGCTTTATTCCGCAGGAATACAATATGCTCGCAACAATGCTTGTTTCCTTTACCTGTGCGATGCAGGTACAGACCTTCCGTAAGGTAAACGGCTATGGCTATGCCAGCACGATGTGTATCGGTAACCTGCGAAGCGGAACGGAAAGTCTTTCTGTGTTCTTCCGTGAAAGAGAGCACAGCGCACTTCGGAAAGCACTTCACTATTATGGGATCATTTTCATCTTTGCGATCGGTGCGGGACTGGGCGGCGTGCTGTCTCTGCGGATCGGTGTACAGGCAATCTGGGGTTCCTGCATTCTGCTTGTGATCGTATGTGCAATGATGATCCGGGAACATCGGTAATTGTAGTATGGCAGGGATTGCGCCGCATAGCGCGGCACAATCCCTGTTGTTTTTATGTTATGGCGGCAAGACGCGCCCTAAAAAGACGAAAAAATGAAGTGGAAATGCCGCGAACAGATGGTATAATGAAACAGGAAAGCGCAGAAGAATATTTGGTGTATATGGGAAGTGCTATGGAAAATAAAGGAATTATGTATGTGCTGGCATCAAAGCCTTATCATGAGGTAAAAGAGCCGGGCTATCGGACGGTCATGATCGGGCAGGATCTGTCGGAAGAATATGAAGAAAAGAAAGATGACAGCGGCAGACCGGAGACTGGTAGATCAGATCGTAAGGAAAAAGAAAACTGCGACTGCAACAGGTTTACATCGGAAGATATTTCGGTGGAAAGTATTCTGACTAAAATATGTGAAAAGGCAGAGACAGAATATATCGGGATCTGCAGCTATGACAGATATTTTGTGGATGCAGGCAGACTTCTTTCCGTGAAAAAAATGCAGAAGCTGCTTGAGCAGACTCCGGTCATTCTGGGAGATTGCCTGACCGGGCAATCAGAAAAACTGGTGCAGAAAAACAGAAAAGCAGAGAGTATTGATGAACCGGAAAAAGAAGAAATTCCGTGTCTCATGATAAAAAAAGAAGCTCTGGAAGATTTCTGCCGGTGGTATCAAGAAAACTGCGGTCAAAATCCTGCATGGCATACAAATATGATTGCAGAAATAAAAGCATGGTTATCCGACAAACAGATTTCCTATGCATATTTCCATACGGAGAAAATCGACACAAACCGCCTCCCTGCGATGTATGAACTGGTGAAAGATCTGACGGAAGATCTTGTGAAAAAATATCAGCAGGGTAACTTTTTATATTTACCACCGATTGACCGGACAGTAGGAAAAAATGGCAGGATGACTGTCTGGATCTGCTGGTGGCAGGGGATTTCCGAAGCACCGGAGCTCGTGCAGAAATGCATTGCCCGTATGAAAAAAATGTTCGGAGATAAAGCAGACATACGGATCATTACATTTAATAATTACCGGCAGTACATAGCATTTTCAGAAACGGTAGCAGAGAAATTCAATAAAGGCTGCATTTCCATGACACACTTGTCTGATATTCTGCGTGCGCAGCTTCTCTGCCGCTATGGAGGACTGTGGATAGATGCTACCTATTATATATGGGATGACAGATTTATCGATGTGCTCTGCCAGTTTCCATTTTTCACACAGAAGCAGGGCGGCGAATTGAATGAGCTGGATATCGTTTCGGGAAGATGGGCAAATAATTTCATGAAGGGACCTGCAGGATTCCCGCTGTTTGGCTTTATGGTGGAGGCGTTTGAGCTCTTTTGGAGCAAATATGATGAGGTGCTCAATTACTTCCTGTTTGATTATATTATTGCGGTTTGTTATGAACAACTGCCGGAGATCAGAATGATCATGGGTGCCTGTCCGGTAAACAACCGGTTTTCACAGGTGCTGGCAGACTGGGGAAATGAAGCCTGCGATCCGCACAAGCTGGAGCTTCTGACGGCGGATACATGGCTCTTCAAACTGACATATAAGAAACAGTTTTCCATGCAGACAAGCGACGGACAAAGGACATATTATGCGGCGCTGTTGGAAGAAGAATAAGTGCTTTATTGTAGCAGAGTGTGTAGAAAATAAAAATAAAAAAAATAAAAAAAGGTGTTAAGTATTATTGGGAAGACCCGATATATATATTGAGTAAAACAAATACTTAAAATCATTGAAAGGGAAATGGATGGAGCGTACGGCCGGAAAGGACTTTTTCAATCAAAATGACCGTCACGGATGACGGCATTTAAATTCAAGGAGGAATATATTATGGTAGTACAACACAATCTTACAGCGATGAACTCAAGCAGAATGCTTAACATCACAACAAGTACTCAGGCAAAATCTACAGAGAAGTTATCTTCAGGTTACAAGATCAACCGTGCAGCAGATGATGCAGCAGGTCTTGCTATTTCCGAGAAGATGAGACGTCAGATCAGAGGTCTTACACAGGCCAGCTCAAACGCACAGGATGGTATCTCATGTGTACAGACAGCAGAAGGTGCACTTACAGAAGTACATGATATGCTGCAGCGTATGAACGAACTGGCAGTGAAAGCAGCCAACGGTACACAGACATCTGCAGACCGTGGATACATCAATCAGGAAGTGCAGGCTCTTGTATCTGAAATCGACCGTGTAGCTTCTACAACTACATTCAATGAGAAAAACCTGTTAGATGGTTCTTTCAAGAAGGTAGGTCTTCAGGTTGGTGCAGAGTCAAACCAGCTGATCACGCTTGACATTGCAGCAATGAGTGCCAAGGGACTTAAGCTGACAACGGGTACACCTGGAGATGCTGCTAATATTTCAGTTGGCGGTAAAGATGGTACAAATGCACAGAAAGCTATTAAAACAATTAAGGAAGCTCTTGCAAAGGTATCCAGCCAGAGATCTGATCTTGGTGCTGTTCAGAACAGATTAGAGCACACAATCAAGAACCTTGATAACGTTGTTGAAAATACAACAAGTGCTGAATCTTCTATCCGTGATACAGATATGGCTACTGAGATGGTTAAGTACTCTAACAACAACATCCTTGCTCAGGCAGGACAGTCTATGTTAGCACAGGCTAACCAGTCAAATCAGGGCGTATTATCATTACTGGGCTAATCGGCTAAGTAAATCGCAAACGACTACCGAAAGGAACCGGCATAAGCCGGTTCCTTTTTTGTAGCGAGGAAGAAAATCAAGCATTGCCACATATTTGCGCAGCAAATGTGCGGCCAAATAATCTGCGAAGCAGATTATAGTTTACCGTGCAGATGGTTTATGCAGTGAAATTCATAAGTGCGAAGCACGACTGACGACGAAGTCGGCAGGAATTTCGAGTATGAAAGAGGAAGAAATACGAAAATACAAAAAGACTGTAAAAAAGCAAAAATAAGTATAAAGTAATTTCAAAATCTACCGATATCTAATATAGAACATAACCGGATAGGAAAGGAATCCACCGGAAAAATATAACAATTAAGGAAAATGAAACATTAGCGGAATGGATTCCGAAGTCAAGGAGGAATATATTATGGTAGTACAACACAATCTTACAGCAATGAATTCAAGCAGAATGCTTAACATCACAACTGATTCACAGGCAAAATCCACAGAAAAGTTATCTTCAGGTTACAAGATCAACCGTGCAGCAGATGATGCAGCAGGTCTTGCTATTTCCGAGAAGATGAGACGTCAGATCAGAGGTCTTACACAGGCCAGCTCAAACGCACAGGATGGTATCTCATGTGTACAGACAGCAGAAGGTGCACTTACAGAAGTACATGATATGCTGCAGCGTATGAACGAACTGGCAGTGAAAGCAGCCAACGGTACACAGACATCTGCAGACCGTGGATACATCAATCAGGAAGTGCAGGCTCTTGTATCTGAAATCGACCGTGTAGCTTCTACAACTACATTCAATGAGAAAAACCTGTTAGATGGTTCTTTCAAGAAGGTAGGTCTTCAGGTTGGTGCAGAGTCAAACCAGCTGATCACGCTTGACATTGCAGCAATGAGTGCCAAGGGACTTAAGCTGACAACGGGTACACCTGGAGATGCTGCTAATATTTCAGTTGGCGGTAAAGATGGTACAAATGCACAGAAAGCTATTAAAACAATTAAGGAAGCTCTTGCAAAGGTATCCAGCCAGAGATCTGATCTTGGTGCTGTTCAGAACAGATTAGAGCACACAATCAAGAACCTTGATAACGTTGTTGAAAATACAACAAGTGCTGAATCTTCTATCCGTGATACAGATATGGCTGCAGAAATGGTAAGATATTCTAATAACAACATTCTTGCACAGGCAGGTCAGTCTATGCTGGCTCAGGCAAATCAGGCAAATCAGGGAGTATTATCCTTACTGAGCTAATAAGAAAAGAAGCTTTATGAAGATATGAAGAGTAAATTGAGTACCGGCTGTTTACAGCCGGTGCTTTTTTGCACTAAAATATAACCATTCGGAGTGTGCAAGCGGCTTTGTCCGCAGCATAAGAGAAAAAAACTCACGTATGGCAGCTGACAGGAGATGGGAGGCATGATAAGAATATGAAAACAGTATTATTTCTTGTCTGGAAAAGCTTTGGGAATGAATTTATCATAGAAGAACTGGAAAAAAGGGGCTTTGAGATCGATTTTTTTGATTTTCCGAAGGATACAGAAAATACACGGAACAGTATAGATCTGACAGAAGCGATTGCAAGACGTGTTTTGCAGACAAGACCGGATTTTGTGTTTTCCTTTAACTACTATCCTGTGGCAGCGATAGCCTGTAAGGCCTGCAGGACGAAATATGTATCGTGGGTATATGACAGTCCTTACATTCTTTTATATTCACAAACTATATTGTATGATACCAACAGGGTTTTCATGTTTGACAGCCATGAGGTTGAAAAGCTGAGAGGACTTGGTGCGGAGCATGTATATTATATGCCGATGGGATCTGCAGTAGAATATTATGACACGCTGGAACCAACACCGGAGATGCATCAGATGTATGATAGTGATGTTACCTTTATCGGGTCCATGTACAGTGAGCAGCGCCAGTATTTGTATCATCATCTGGAAAATGTGGATGAATATACAAAAGGGTATCTGGATGGCATCATGCAGGTACAAAAAAGCCTGTATGGAATTGATGTACTGGAGGAGGCTTTGACACCGGATATTATCGGCAGAATGCAGAAGGTCTGCCCGGTACAGGCAAACGGAGATGGCATGGAGACAGTTGCATGGTCATTTGCCAATTATTTTCTGGCACGTAAAGTTACCCAGATGGAACGGCGAGAGCTGTTGGAAGCATTGTCGGAAAGATTTCAGGTAAAGCTGTTTACGCCGGAAAAAACACCGTTTCTGCCCAAAGTAGATAACATGGGACGGATCGATTATTACGAACGAGCACCATATGCCATGAAATGTGCGAAGATCAATCTGAATATTTCACTCCGCAGCATCCATACGGGTATTCCACTCAGAGCACTTGATATTATGGGATGTGGCGGATTTCTGATCACAAATTATCAGGCAGATTTCAATGAATATTTTGTGCCGGATGAAGATTATGTATTTTACGATGGCAAAGAAGATCTGCTCAATCTGGTGGAGTATTATCTGGAACACGAGGAGGAACGAAAGAAAATTGCTGAAAATGGATATCGCAAGGTAAAAGAACTGCTTTCTTACGGTGGTCAGGTAGATAAAATATTGGGTATGATTTAATTATTGAAAATGAGAGATAAAAAAGAGAAAACAGGGATACAAAATAACCTGTTTTCTCTTTTTTAAATTTATTTCTGTGATTCCTTTAAGAATTTGATCCGTTCCTGCGCCAGATCATATGCACCACATTTTTCGTAAAAAAGCAGGGCATTTTCAGGCTGCCCGATCATTTCGTAAACGGCGCCCAGATGATAATAGGCGCGGAAAGAATTGGTGCCGAGTGTAAAGAATTTTTCTGTCTGCGTGGCCTTGATAAACTGCAATGCAGCTTTCATGTAGTGCTCATTTCTGATATAGACAGTGCCTATGACCATAAGAAAATCTGCGAGAAAATCAAAATAGGAATAGACTTGTTCTAAAAAGAGCTGTGCATCTTCACCACGATCCATGTTTAAAAGAGAATATCCGTAGTGTACAATCATTAATTGCACAAATTCTGATTCGGGAGATAAATCAAAATTCAATCCCTTTTCGAAATATCTGCAGGCATTTTCGTAGTCTCCCATAATATAATAGCTTTGGCCTATCTGAAAATAGGTGTATGAGTCCGGATAGTCATGTTCGGATGCTAAAAGAATATCCAAATTACGTTTGGCTTTCAGATCCATTTCTTCTTTGCTGCTGAAGTAGCCATCGTGATCCACATATAATGGAATATCAAAAGAACAAAATGCTGTAAGTGTTTCATCAATGGGGAGAACCTGCTCGTGAATTGGCCTTTTGTACATATAAAATTTTTTGTTGAAAAGACGTTCCACGTGGTCAACAGTAATACTGCCGACTGTATCAGGGGATGTTCTGATCAGGCAGCCTACCCCTGTAGCGTTTTCATCTATTAATTTATAGATTGCTTCCATATCTACAGATGTTACATATTCATCGGTATCTAATACCAGGATCCAGTCATGTGTAGCTTTGGAAATGGAAAAATTTCTTGCAGCGGCAAAATCGGAAATCCAGTCAAAATGATAAACATGTTCTGTATATTTGTGGGCAACTTCAACGCTGTTATCTGTTGAACCGGTATCAACTACAATAATTTCCAGAGGAAGGTCTTTTACAGCAGCAAGACAGCGATCTAATTTATCGGATTCGTTTTTAGTGATCATACATAATGAAATTGGAATCATAGGCGTTTCTCCATTCTCCTTATTCTGTAAAACTGTGGAATAGCTATGTGATATCATTTTGAGTAGTGATTGGTAAATTGGCAAGCCTTTCCTGAGACATTGGGAAATTTCCGGCTTTCAGATAAAATTTCCGCGCTTCCTTATATTGCCCGATGGCATACGGATATGCTTCGATTGCGTTCTGTATCCCTGTAAAATCAATATCTTTCACAACTTCATCACAGTCGAGAATCAAAACCCGGTCGTGGGAAGCATGCGAGATGGAAAAGCTCCTCGCCCGGGAAAAATCATCACACCAGGGGAAATATAATACTTTAATACATACGGAAATTGGAGTCATGATAAATTATTCCTTAACTATAGATTATACTAAAGATATCGGTTAAATACATCAGATCTTAAGAGCAGAGAACTTCTAAGCGTGCAAGTGCCGGCTGAAAACTGCCGCATGCCTGATAGCTTTTTATGGCTGCAGGAAGGCGGCCAAGGCATTCCAGGATGACCCCTTTGTTATAGCTTGCCCGGTAACTGTTTGTTCCGTCTACAATACAGGTTTTAAACAGGGATGCCTTATCAAATTCAGCAATCGCTTCTGAAAACATGGCATTGTTCATATAAATAAGCCCCATTAGAAATACAAAATCTGCATTGATGGCAAACGCATCATAGATCCCGGTAAAGGAAAGTGCCTTTTGATATTGCTTTAGAGCAAGCAGACTGTAGCCATAGGATTGCACCATGGTCTGTACATATTCCAGTCTGGGATCTAAATCAAATGTTAATCCACTTTCAAAGTAATGAATGGCAGTTTGATGCTCTCCGAGGGCTGCGTAAGCCTGTCCGAGCTGGTAAGCAAGATAAGGATCTTTGTGAGCTGCAAAAGCAGTCTCCAATAGAGAAATATTGCGCTTGCATTTTTTTCGCAGTGTTTCCATTGTTTCATAACCCATATGATTAAAAAAAAGAGGAAGATCCACGTAACAAATTTCCTGAAGGGCAGTATCGCTGCTATCAGTGAAACAGTTGCATGGAGTTAACTGTTCATGGATGGTTCCTTCATAGTGATAATAGTTTCGGTTATAAATCCGCCCCATACGGGAGGTGGCAAAGGCAATTTCTCCCTGCAGCGGATAAGCATCTTTTCGAAGTATTGTTCCAATCTTATCAACATTTTCCTTCTTTTCTAAAAAATCGTGTAATACGACAGAATCACAGGAGGTTAAGATCTCATCAGCGTCCACCATCCAGATCCAATCAGTCTGTGCCTGTATAGCACAAAAATTGCGTGCCATGGAAAAATCATTGCACCAGTCGAAATGACATAATTTATCGTCAGGAGTAAGCAGCTTTTCTAAAATAGAAAGTGTACTGTCTGTAGAACCGGTGTCTGTAACAACAATATGGACAGGCAATGCGCGTAGCGCCTGTATACATTTGCCGATATACTGTTCTTCGTTTTTACAGATAATACACGCGCTGATCTGCATAGTAAGTCCTCTTTCTGCTTGTATAAAAATAATAATTATATAGTACCATATTTGCATGAAAAAGGGGAGGTTTTTGGATGCAATTTGCTAACCTCTTCATTGTAGAATGAGTTAGCACATGCTATACTGTTGTTATGAAGAGGCTTAGTATTATTGTACCGTGTTATAATGTGGAAAAGTACATAGACAGATGCCTGAAGTCGCTGACAGGGCAGACGCTTGCGCAGGATACTTACGAGATCATTCTGGTGGATGATGCATCGACAGATACAACATGGCAGCATATTACTGCATGGGAGGCAAAATATCCGGAGTTGATACTGGCAGTGCATTGCGATGAGAACGGAAAGATGGGCAGGGCAAGGAATATCGGTTTGTCGTATGCAACCGGTGAATATGTCGGATTTGCAGACAGTGATGACTGGGTTGAACCGGAAATGTTTGAAGCACTTTTGTCGGAGGCAGAGGAAAACAGGCAGGATGTTGTGATCTGCAGGCATATCCGCGACCGGGGAAATGATTTTCAGAAGCTGGCTGATAAGGGCACCGGGAAGATCTATAGGGCTGTAATCGATACGGAGGAAAAGCGCAGACAACTGATCGTAGAAAATACAATGAGCTATGCGGTATGGGATAAGGTGATCCGCAGATCGTTATTGACAGAAAATGAGATAGTATTTCCGGAAGGACTGGCTTATGAGGATATTTACTTTGGCTCACTTTTGCAGCTATATGCAAAACGGATCGCCAAGATGGACAGAATTTATTATCATTATTTCGTAAATCAGAAATCGACAGTACTTTCCAGGGAAACAGGATATCATAAGGATATTATGATGGTAAATCAACTGGTTTTGCAGACCTATCAGGAGCGAGGAATGTGGGAACGTTATCATGATGAGTTGGAACTGGATCTTTTGTTTACCTGGTATCTTGCCACGGTGAAGGTAATCTGCCTGCGGTTTGATAAACCACCATATGACATGTTCTGTCGCTTGAAAGAGGACATTCTTGCAAATATGCCGGGGTGTGTGAATAATAAGTATATCAAGACCAGTATGCGCGAATTTCATCAGCTTCTGATGCAGCTATTAACTTGTTACGTGACACCGTCAGTGCTCTGCCGGGTTGCAGAACAGTACAGACAATATTTACAAATTGATCAGAAATAGTGTCAGGCTTTATTTGTTTATACTTTTTGCCGATATAAACAATAATAGATGCGAATGCAGAAAGAAGAGGGAATTACAATGGAAGAACAGAAAAAACAGCAATTAGAAGCACTTGAACTTGGCAGCGAATACATTGCAAAACTGATTCCGGCGATGAAGGAGATCATACCGGAGCTCAGAGGGGCAGAGATGCCGGATACAGAAGACTATCTGAATCAGCAGCTTGACGGACTGAACTATGTGATCGATATTATCAATATTACAATTCCGTTCCTGAATGAAAAGGAAGAAGTGTTAAATAAGGATGCAATGGAAGAAAAAATACAGAATCTGAACCGGGCACTTGGAAATAACAGTCATGCAATGATTGCGGACGCATTTGAAGCGGATATTTTGCCAATGATCGATATTTACAGACAGATCGCACTGGTTGTACTGGAGCAAAACAAGGAGGAATAAAAAAGTAAATTGCTGATTGGAAGTTTAATGGATTCCATGCATATTTCAGAAGCAGAAGCAAGGAAATATCTAAAACTCGAATCACAGGCCGGACTCTAATTATTTTCTATGATCTGACCGATATATTTAATAAGTGCGAACGGAATCGCGAAAAAGGAAACAGGAGTCCCTGCACGAAGTGCAGGGACTTTGTGTAATAGGAAACTTCATTCCTATTATACAAAACGCTCCGCGGGGATGCGCACACTTTATTTTATATAGAAATGAAAATCAAGAAATAAAAGGAATAATAGCCCGGATGAAGCGAATCAAAAAACAGGCAGTGCTGGAATCAATCACACTTCTTGAAAATGCAAATGAATATGTAACTGCGGATCTGAAACCGGAGGAACTGCTGAATATCCTGATGCAATGTCAGGAGGCGGCGATACTGACCGGAAACGATCTGGAGACACAGGGAGAGTGCACAAAAGAACTGATAACGATGCTGGAGGAGTATTGCGAACTGATTTTTCAGATTAGCCAGAGCATGGATGATTCAGAGAGCAGAAAACAACTGGCACAGACTGTTCGGAATCTTTTGATCAGACTGCACAGCAAAACAGTGGAACTGTTACCGGAGGATCGCAAGGAAATTGTATTTCTTCCGTATAAGGCAAGCATGTGGGACAGCCTGGAAAGTGTCTGGAAAGCAGCGGATGCAGATCCGGAATGCGACGCATATGTGATACCGATTCCGTATTATGATAAAAATCCGGATGGAAGTTTTCGGGAAATGCATTATGAGGGAGATCTGTTTCCTGATTATGTACCTGTTATAAAATACGATGCATACGATTTCGGGCAGCGCAGACCGGATGCTGTTTTCATCCATAATCCATATGACGGAGCTAACTTTGTAACAAGTGTGCATCCGTTTTTCTATTCGGATAATCTGAAAAAATATACAGACTGTCTTGTGTACATTCCATATTTTGCATCTGCAGGCGGTATGAGTGAAGGACAGGCATTGTGTCCTGCCTATATTTACGCGGATTACATTGTCATTCAATCAGAAAAATATATAAAGTTTTATGATAAAAGTATACCCAAAAGAAAATTTTTAGTTTTGGGCTCTCCGAAATTTGACAGCGTGATCGAGAAATGTCAGAATCCTCCCGAAATACCGAAAGAATGGCGGGAGAAGATGCTCCTTCCAGATGGTAGTAAAAAAAGAGTCTTCTTTTATAATACATCGATTGGTGGTATGCTATCAGATACAGGAAGATTTCTGAAAAAGATGGAGTATGTGTTTAACTGCTTCGCGGGGAAAGAAGATGCCTGCCTGCTCTGGAGACCACATCCTTTACTGGAGTCAACCTTTGTCAGCATGAGAGCATCCTACAAGCCGGTTTATGATACTTTGAAACATCGATTTATCACAGAAAATATAGGGATTTATGATAAAACACCTTGTATGGAGGATACGATCGCGTTGTCGGATGTTTATATAGGAGACTCCGCGACATCTGTTACATCTTTTTTTGGAATAGCAGGGAAACCACTTTTCCTGTTTGATAATACGATCCATACACTTCCAATGAAAGATTCATGGAAATATTGGATCACACATGCAATCCGGGGAGATCAAAACCAGTATTCCATTATACATGGCAATAAATTATTTTATGCGTCGAATAATGACATGCATTTTCACTATTTATGTGATCTGCCAATCCAATATGCAGGAACGGATTATTACCAGAGGGCATTTGCCTATAAAGGTAAAGTATTTATGATTCCGCTTCATGCGCAGGATATTTTGGTAATGGATTCAAGGCAAAATTTTCATAAAATACAGCTACGCAGGGAAATTGAAAAAGCAGGGGCTTTTGGCGGCTTTTCCTATCATGTAAATGATCCAAGGTATCTTTTTATATTTCCACAGCAGTATCCTGCTATGATCCGTCTGGATCTTGATACAGAAGAAGTGGCCTATATCAATGGTGTCAGAGATTACAACAGTACAGAAGTAGATGGACAGAAAGTGTGGGCTGCCAAGTGGCAGATTGATGATCAGGTCTATATCTTGAACGCCGCCGGAACAGAAATTGCGATGATCGACATTCATACGCTGGAGATCCGTACACAAAAAGTATCCTTTAACAGATTGCTCACTGGGATTGCGATGGAAAAGATGGATGATGAGATTCTGTGGCTGATCCCACAGGAAGGTACGGTTGTAACCAGATGGAACAGGATCACCGGAGAAACCAGAGAGTATGATGTCATGATAGATGGTCTGGAGGCAACAGACAGACAGCATAAGATCCCAACGGTCAAATGGATGCTGGGAAGCTTTGCATTCTATCAGGGAAAAGTGATAATTGCGCCAAATCTGGCTAATAAATTTATAGAACTTGATCCGGAAAGCGGCAAAGTAAAAGAGTGGGAAGCTCCGTTTGTGGCGGAATCGGCGGATCAGGATGATTACTGCGTCAACTATGGCGTGGGTTACTTTATCCGGGAAGTAGATGACTGGGATAAATTTTCCTTTTATTCTGCACCGGTTCGAAAAGCATATTGGATCGATCTTGGAACAAAAGAGATCAGAGAACGGGAAGTATGCTTTGACAAAGAGGAAGTAAGAAAGCATGATCCGGGATTTGCAAGAAGATCGCAATGGATGCAATATGGATGTCAGGAAGATGTATTTAATACACTTTCTGATCTCATAGAGGGGAAGATTGCAGGCGGTCAGTATGATAAACAGCAGCAGATCAGAAGCTTTCAGGAAATCAATGCAAGTCCTGAGGGGGATTGTGGAAAGAAGATATATGCGTATATCACGCAGAGATAAAGCGGGAGGAAAGACTTCATGGTAAAAGTAATCACATACGGAACATTCGACCTTTTTCATGAAGGTCATTATAGACTGTTAGAGAGAGCCAAGGCACTTGGGGACTATCTGATCGTTGGCGTAACGACAGAAGGCTATGACATTTCCAGAGGAAAACTGAATGTCGTGGATGATCTGATGACCCGTATTGAAAATGTCAGAAAAACAGGGTTTGCGGATGAAATTATCATTGAAGAATCCATTGGCCAGAAGGTGAATGATGTCAAGAAATATCAGATCGATATTTTTACAGTCGGAAGTGACTGGACCGGTGTGTTTGACTATATGAATGAGTATTGTAAGGTTGTCTATCTGGAACGTACCAAAAATGTATCCAGTACGATGCTCCGCAACCAGAATTTTAAGATCCAGAGGATCGGTATTATCGGAAATGGCAGAATTGCAGGACGGTTTGTGGCGGAAGCAAAGTGTGTCAGCGGTGTCAGCATACAGGGTGTTTATAACCCGCATACAGAAAGCGCACAGCGCTTTGCAAACGAACATGGGATAGATGCCTTCCTGACAACTGATGTATTGTATGATAAATCGGAAATCATCTATGTGGCTACGCCGCATGAAACGCATTATGCCTATGTAAAAGATGCACTTTTACATGACAAACATGTGATCTGCGAGAAGCCGCTTGTGCTCAAAAAGGAACAGGCAGAAGAACTGTTTGCACTGGCAAAAGAACGGAATAAGATCATATTTGAAGGCATTAAGACGGCATACTGTCCGGGATTTAATAACCTGATCAATGTAGCCTGCAGTGGTATGATCGGAAGCGTCCGCTATGTGGACGCCTGCTTTACCAAGCTGGAAAATAAGGAAAACAGAGAATTGACAGATCCTGTTTATGGGGGTAGCTTTTTAGAACTTGGCAGTTATTGCCTGCTTCCGGTACTGAAGTTATTTGGCTGTGAGTATAAAACGATTGATTTCGAAAGCATTCATGGTGATAACGGACTGGATCTTTTTACAAAAGCCTCACTTACCTTTCAAAAGGGTCTGGCAACGGTAACCTGTGGACTGGGCGTCAAGAGCGAAGGCAGACTGCTGATCGCCGGTACAAAAGGATACATTGTTGCAGAAGCACCATGGTGGAAGACGACATATTTTGAAGTACATTTTGAGGATGCGGACAGGGTAGAAAAATATTCGGAACGTTTCTTAGGAGATGGACTCCGGTATGAGATCAGTGCTCTTTTGAAGCAGATCAATGGAAATACAAAAACAGATTTTAAACTGACCAGAAGTGAATCCATTACAATGGTGGGCATTATGGAGCAGTTTATGATAAAGGAAGGCAGATGCACAGATGAAGATATGGGCGCATAGAGGCTGCAGCCAGAGATATCCGGAAAATACACTCCTGGCATTTGAGAAAGCGATTGCCATAAAAGGACTGACGGGTATAGAACTGGACATTCAGCTGACAAAGGACGGACATATGGTAGTCATTCATGACGAGAGAGTGGATCGCACGACAGAGTCCATTGGATTTGTCAGAGACTATACGCTTTCAGAACTGAAAAGGCTTCATATTTATGCAGACAGCCATCCCACGCAGCAGATCCCGACAATAGAAGAAGTGCTGGATCTGATAGAGCCAAGGATGCGGGAAGGAATGCTGCTGAATATCGAGCTGAAAAACAGCATCTATCCATATTCGGGTATGGAAGATAAAATTGCAGAAGAAATTTCCAAGAGAGGTCTGGAAAAACAAATCGTATATTCTTCTTTTTATGCAAGATCCATAGAACGGCTGCATACACTGCAGACAGGATCAGAGCTGGCGATTCTGGACACGAAAGTATCGGATTGCCTTTATAAAGTAAAGGGCGGCTGTGGGGCTGTTTCGCTGCATCCTTTCTGGAGAGGAATAGATCTGCCGAAGGAAACACTTGGCGGCTATCATGTAAGAGCATGGCTTTCCGGACATCTTTATCCTGAAAAGCCGACAGGAACAAGACTTGATCTGAAGAGTTTGGAAGAGCAGGGGATCACAGACGTGATCCTAAATGAGCCTGAAATGTACATGATGTAGAAAAAATATATCGGAGTGCATAGTGTTGTATGTTTGAATCACCAAAAGCGAAGAACAAAACAGAAGAGCTGTATATTTTGCGACGAAAAGCGAAAGCATTTGCGAATAGTCTTGCGTTTTATATTTGCAGGATATTTCCAATAAAGAAAAACCTGATTTCAATATGCACTTTTGAAGGCAAGGGTGGCTTTGGCTGTAATCCTAAATATATCGTGCAGAAAATGCATGAATTGTATCCAGAATATGAATATGTCTGGTTTGTCAATGATAGGGCAAAGGAATTTCCGAGCTATATTAAAAAAGTGCCTAATACATTATGGAATAGAGCATATTGGCTGACTCGTTCCAAGATATGGATTGATAATTACAGAAAACCATATGGAACAGTCAAGAGAAAAGGACAGTACTATTTAAACACGAATCATTACACAATCGGAATCAAATGTACAGGACTTTGGAGAGCTGACGGATTTTCTAAAATGGCATATCTGGTCAGTAAGAATGATTCAGATATGATAGATGATCTGGTAATTGATTCGGCTTGGTGTGAAGAGGTGTCTCCAAAAGGGTTAGTATACGAAGGGACTTATCTGAAAACCGGAGCACCAAGATGTGATGTGCTATTTGGGGATAGAAGCTTCTATCAGAAGAAGTTCAGACAGAAACATAATTTGCCGGAAGATGCAAAAGTAGTTATGTTTGCTCCTACATTTCGTGAAGGCGCAAAGGATGGAAAAAGATTTGTATTTTCCGAAATATGGTCTATTGATTTTAAAAGACTGATTAAAAATCTTGAAAAGAAATTTGGCGGTAAATGGTATCTTTGCGTGAGAGTGCATCCGCAGCTTGCACCAACATTTCGGGAGTATAAAAACCCTAATGTGCAAGATCGTATTATTGATGAGAGTCAGGCTGATGATATGTATGAAATACTGGCTGGTATGGACGCATATATCACTGACTACTCCAGTGCATGCTTTGAAGCAGGATTTGCACATATCCCGGTTTTCCTATATGCAGACGATATTCAGCAGTATGCAAATGACAGAGGTGCACTTATGTGGAATCTGGCAACAGATCCAAGAGATAGCATAAGAAATAACAAGCAGATCACTTCAAGCTTTGATGTGGAACTACCATTTCCTCTGTCAAGTGATAATGAACAGCTTGAGCAGGATATTATGGCATTTGACCGGAATGCATACGATAAGAAGTTGGATGAATTTCATGAGAAGATGGGACTTGTGTTTGATGGTCGGGCGAGCAAGCAGTTAGTTGACAATATTGTAATAGAATGGATAAGCGATGAGCGGTAGTAAAAATGAAGGTTTCGGTTATAGTTCCTGTGTATAATGTTGAAGAATACCACATTTATAAAAGGTAATAATAAGCAACCGCAGAACTCAGCAAATGTTATCAGTAAATTAGGCGATATGAGAAAGTCAATCGATATTCTGTGTGCTATAGTTACTGAACCATTGCAGGGAGAATCAAATGGACATTCCATTTATCTGTTCTGCGGAAAACGATGCGATCGTATCAAAGTGCTTTCTCGCCGTTTTTATAGTATAATTAATCCATCAAATAAGGGCGAAAAATCATGGCGGGAAGCAGCAAGGACATTCAGCTTTTGGAGCTGAAAGAATGTGCAAAATGTTGGCGAGCATGAATCCTGGTCATGGGATTTCGGTAGGCTTCGGCTGTACCCCGAAACTATGCGCTTACTTACGTTCTAACTTTTTAATGATAAGTGGAGGAAACATCGTATATGAAAATTATAATTTATGGTGCAGGGGAGATGGGACGTCGGGTAGTTCCATATATTGGGGAAAAGAATATAGTGGCATATATCGATGGTAATATAGAGAAGGTAGGGAGTTTGTATATGGGAATTCCGGTAATTTCTTTAGAGATGTATAAATCCCAGTATTTGAATTTGCCAATTCTAATATCGGCATTATCTGAAGGTTCGATAGCAGCTTTGCTGGAGAACAATGGAATACATTGCTATTTTAGATTGTCGGATTGTCCAGGTGAATTTTCTAATGTGGAATATACGCCGACATTAAAGACACATGTTATGAAATTAATATCTGATAAAAAAAATTATGTCATTTTTGGACACTCTCTTTTTGCTATAATTTTAAACGAATGGATTCGAGAAAAAACAGGTTTTTTTGTCAATGTAGTATTACCTGATGAAACAGACGTGATTTATATCGATTGGCTGAAAAAGATACAACCTGAGATGTGTTTTTTGTATGAGACGGAAGTTGCGTTAACTACCGAAAGTTACTATTTGGTGACAGAAGAATGGTATATTGAGGGTTTGTTGAAGAACGGCATAGATTCAAATACCATTTTCAATCTTTATGATATTACGGATCAAGAAGAAAGCTATTATAATAAAAAGATTGTCGAATATAAGGATATTCATAAAGGTGAAAGCTGCTTTATTGTTGGGCACGGACCGAGCTTGCAGGAGCGGGATCTTGATGTTTTGGAAGAAAATCATGTCATTTCCTTTAGCATGAATTTGACGTTTAAAATAATAGGTAAAACAAATTGGAAACCCGATTATTATGTGGCAATGGATAAGGCAATGCTACGGAGGTATTCTGAATTTAAATGGGACGAATATACAAAAAGAAAATGTTTTATTGCGGATTGTTCGGAGAAGTTTTGGATGGAAAATACATCTGAAAATAATCTTAAATATCATTCAGTTAGAAATATGAATTGGAGAGGGACTAAGTTTTCGGATGATATCAGCAGAAAAGTCTATTTTGGGGGGACCGTGGCTTACGATTGCATACAAATTGCAGCATATATGGGGTTCAAGGCTATATATTTACTAGGAATGGATTTAGTACCATATAATAAGGGGGATAAATCGGCATACAGGTATTCTAATTTCTATGAACAAGAAAATCAAAATAGTCCGCGTCCGCAAATGTGGGTAGATAATATTATTAATGCATATGAAGTGGCAAAGAGGTATGGGGATTCACATAATATTCACATATATAATGCCACAAGAGGTGGTTACTTAGAGGTGTTTGAACGTGTAAATTTTGATGAATTATTCAGTTAACGTAAAAATAAATTAGGAGATAAAGGCATGTATTCGGTTAAACATTTTTTAAAAAACAAATATATTGAGTGCGTAGGATGCGCTTCGTGTCAAAATGCTTGTGCGCAAAATGCAATAGAAATGTATTTAGATAAAATTGATGGATATTTTCCACATGTTAATGATAAGATTTGTGTTAACTGTGGAAAATGTGTGACTGCTTGCCCAGAAATGGTAACAGAAAAAAATATCCCTATCCCAATAGAGGGATATGCTGCTGTAGCTGATGATGAAATTAGAATGCTATCATCAAGCGGAGGCTTTTTTGGAGTTATTGCAGAAGAAATATTAAATTCTGGAGGTGTGGTATATGGAGCTAGGTGGGATGAAAAGCTCAAGGCGGTACACACGAGAGGAACCTGTATAGAGGATATTAGAGAATTTAGATATAGCAAATATGTACAGAGTGATACGACGAACATTTTTAGAAAAGTAAAAAAAGATTTGGTGGAAAACAGAACTGTATTATTCTCAGGAACACCATGTCAAATCGCAGGATTAAAAAAATACATAGAGGTGGAACATGTCGATTCAGATAATTTAATATTGTTGGATTTGATTTGTGGCTCTGCACCATCTTCTGCATTATGGAAAATGTATTTAGATGAACAATATGGTTCTGAAGAGTTACCATCTGATTATAGGTTTAGAGATAAAACTCATGGCTGGAAGGTTATAAGCAATGTTTTATTGAAACATGCCGAGCAGTATACGGACGTTGTAGAAGATTACTATTTGAAGGGGTTTCTCGAGAATATGATGTTACGAAGCGCGTGTGATGAGTGTGGGTATAGAAAGTGTAAATTGGGTGACATCACAATTGGAGATTTTTGGAAAGTCGGAAAGTATAGTTCTGAAATAAATGATGGCAAAGGATGTAGTACGGTTCTTGTAAACACTGAAAAAGGTAGAAAAATCTGTCAAGCGATAAAGGATAAATTTGCTATATTTGAAAAGAAAGAGATAGAAAAACTGATGGATGGGGGCGGATTTAGAAATTTATCAAACCCTGGAATAGAGATTTTTCGTAGGAAGATAAGAAATGGCGATTCCTTAAGGTTGGCATATGAGGCAGGAAGAGATATGAGATATGATATAGGATTAGTCGGTGAATGGTGTAACCACAATTATGGTAGCCATTTAACATATTATGCATTGAAGAAGACTTTAGAAAAAATGGGCTTGTCAGTCTTGTTGATTGGACCACCAGTAACTTGGTGGAAATATTCAAAAAATATATATGGAGATGAAAGATTCAGATGCATTCCAGGCAATGATGATGTTGCGTATTTGTCATTAGATGAATATGATTATGAGTATTTAAATTCAAAATGCGATATGTTTTGTGTAGGATCTGATACGACATTTAATGAGTTTCAGTTTTTTGACAAGAAAAAATATGCTGGACTTGCGTGGACAGATACAAATAAAGGCCGAATTATTTACGGGGGATCGTTTGGAACTTATGAGTTCACTTCCACAAAAGATAGAATTGAATACTTAAAGTATTGTTTTCATAGGTTTGATGATATTTCTTTTAGGGAAAAGGCTGGAGTTGAACTTGCAAAGACAGTATTTAATGTAGACAGCAATTATGTATTGGATCCGGTTTTTTTATTATCAGCAGAAGAATGGCGACAATGTGAAAAACAACCTGAAGGGATGAAAGAGAAAAAATTTGGAATTGTATTTTTTTATGAAGAAAATGGTCATGACATAGATACGGAGAAATTTGTTAACAAGTTGGAGAAGAATCTTGGTTGTGAATTTTACTATGTCACAAGATCTGAATCAACAAAAAAGAATGCAATTTCAAATATAAAAATAGAAGAATTATTATGGTTGATTGATCATGCAGAGATGGTATTGACGAATTCTTTTCATGTTACTGATATGTCAATTATTTTTAACAGATCATTTTATGCAATAAATAGAGTGATGCAATTACCAACAAGAATTCCTGATATTTTGGAAACATGTGGTTTGGAAAATCGGATGATTATTGATTATAGATATGATGAAATCAATGAAGCATATCTAGAACCAATAGATTATCAGCAAGTTAATTATGTTTTACAGGAGTACATAGATAGAAGCAAGAAATGGCTATTTGATGCCGTTAACAGGGCAAAAAGTAAGTCGCATAAAAAGTCAGAGTGGAATGAATGCGACTATTTGAGAAGACGGGTGGATGAATTATCCACTTTAGTAACAAAGCTTATAGCATGCGTAAATGATATGAACAGAGATAATGGCTTTAAAATAGAAAATAGTATGGAATTGAAAACTACTGTATCTAAAGAAGAATTTATCCGGAAATTTTGCACACTGGCGGATAGCGATGATATGTTACTACATAGTCTAAAGAAGAGAGGGTATAAAAAGATTGCCATATATGGAATTGGTATTGTTGGAAAAGTTGTGATTGAAAAATTACAAAATATAGAAGAAGTTTCTATTGAATATTATATTGACAGGAGTGTTAGTGAATACAATGGAATAAAGGTTTATCATGAACCGCAAAACATTGATGTGGATGTAGTAATAGTAACGGTTTTAAACGACAACGATAACATAAGGAGATTTTTGAAGTCATTTTATCGTGAAGTGGACATTCTGATGGTAGATGATTGGATTGATGAAATTTACAGAACCATTGGCGAGAATATATAGGATAGCAGAAGGGAGAAAACATGATAATTCCATTTGAAGATGAGTACAGAAAAAAATTTTATGATTTGGAGGAACAAATTTTTGACTCTAGTTTTTGGTCAGAAGGAAAAATGCTTCGCACTTTTGAAGAAAAATTCGGAGAATATGTCAAGTTAGGAGCTAGAGCGATTTCTAGTGGTGGAGCAGGCTTATTAGCAATATTAGAGTATATTGATGTACGTGGAAAAGATGTTTTGGTACCATCAAATACATTTTGGGCGGATGCCAGAGCGATTAAACTTGCAGGCGGAAATCCGATTTATGTGGATTGTAATAAGGAAGACTTATGCATGAGCTTCGAAGACATGAAGCGTAAAATCACAGATGAGACAAAAGCCGTTATTGTAGTACATATTGGCGGTCACATTGCATTTCAAATTGAAGAAATTGCAAAATATTGTGACGCAAAAGGAATAAAACTGATTGAGGATTGTGCGCATGTTCATGGTGCCTGGTGGAACGGAAAGACGGGTGGACATTATGGATTTGCAGGTTCGTATTCATTTTATGCCACCAAGACGATGCCGCTTGGAGATGGTGGGATGATTGTAAGTAAGGATCAGGACTTTTTGAAATGGGTTGAGAGCTATAGAAATTATGGAAAAGAAGTAATTGATGGACAGGTTTATTATCCATATTCAAATGGGTTTAATTTCAGACTCAGCGAATTTAATGCGGCATTGGGTATTGTTCAGATGGAACGATTGGATAGAATTTTAGAGTTCAAGAGAGAACTGGCGGCAAAATACGATCAGATATTTGATAATCGTGTTCGATTTCCGGAGGGAATGATATCTGGATATTATAAATATGTTGTTTTTGATACACCTCTCAAGCAGGAAACCGGACAGGTATTTGGACCTCGTGATCTAGGACATGTTATAGATAAAACGAATCAGGAATTAAATAATAGTGTATGGGTTACAGAACATCATAAATGTGTTCCAATTTATATGGGATATGAGAAGGCGGATTTGTCTGTGCAGGAATTAAGAGAGGTGTTATTATATGAATAATATAGATAAAAAGAAAGTTAGGAAATTGTAGAAAGAAGTACCTGTTTGAAACATTATGTTGTAAAAGGACGTTTATGTGTATATGAATGATAGAGAATATAAGAAAAGGATATCGGATTTTCATAAAATAGATCATGATGATTTATACCCTCCATATCCATTAAAGGGGTTGCATATTGAATTATCCAATATATGTAATCATAAATGTTTGTTTTGTGCAAACCGCAAAATGACAAGAAAAAAAGGATATATGAATGAAACCTTTTTAAGAAGAATATTAAAGGAAGCATATAATGAAGGGTTTACAGATGTAGGGTTTTATGCAAATGGTGAGCCGTTTGTAAGTAAGAATTTGTCTGAGTATATTAAGTGGGCAAAGGATATAGGATATAGTTATGTGTACATAGATACAAATGGTGGAATGGTTAAATTTGATAGGATTAAGCAAGCAATTGATGCAGGATTAGATAGCATAAAATTTTCTATAAATGGTACGAATGCTTCGAATTATATGCTGATACACGGGGTAGATGATTTTGAGAGAGTGATTGATAATCTGAAAAAGACATATGAGTATAAAGATCAATTAGATAGAAAATTGAATGTATTTGTATCAATTGCGGTAACTAAATATATAGAAGATAGTCTGAAGACGTTTGTTGAAGAAATAAAAAAATACGCAGATGATGTAGTATGTAATTCTGTAATAGAAATGGGTGGATATATTCCAGAAGAGTTAGAACTGTTAAAGACAAATACTTCTAATGATTTTACAAAGGGAATGCAGATTCCATGCTATTTGTTGTGGAATAGTTTGTTCATTACATATGAGGGGTATGCAACCGCATGTTGTGCAGATTTTCAGAATTATTTTGTGTATGCAGATCTTAATAAGACTACTATTAAAGAGGCATGGCATAATGATTGTATTACTTCTCTTAGAAAGAGGCATCTGGAAAAGAAAATTGCAGGGTTACCATGTGTGCAATGTGCTTACGGAATCTCTTCGCCGTGGATTCCCGTTTTAGAGGAGTATGCGTCTATCTGCGATGAGAGTGTACGTCATGGATATGATATAAGAGAAAGAATAGATGCATATGAAAGAATAAAGAATGAACAATAGAACTAATTTAATGGAGTCAAAAACATAATAGAATGGAGTATATATGATAACAGTTATTTTGCAAGCGTCAAATTATAAAGAGTCGATGAAAAATCGGAATTTTCAAATGATAGATGGAAATCCTGTTATTAAATTTATTATCAATCGATTAAAAAAAGATGCAGAAGTAGAACTTGTTTTGGCAGTGTCAGATCGCGAAGAGGATGATATATTTGAAGAAATAGCTAAAGCAGAAGAGATACAAATATATAGGGGATCGTATGATAACATATTGGAGCGATTATGTGGAGCTGCAAATTTATGTGGTGCAAAAGATTTTGTTAGAGCATATGCAAATTATCCACTTATAGATATTGACGAAATGAAATCATTGGTGAAGAAACATGTTGAAAAAAAATGTGATTATTCATATAACGAACATCAGCAAGGGGTGTTATGGGGAACCGGCTGTGAAGTGTATAATACAAAATTTATTTGCAACCTACGTAAAATGAAACTCCAACAAAATCAGATAGAAATGCTTGGGTTTTATATAAGACAGAATGAAACTAAGCATAATGTTTTAAGGTATAAAGTGTGCGATGCTAGACCGGCGTACAAGGTTTGCCTTGAAACAGAAAAGGATTTGGATGTTGTAAGAGAGCTGGTCGAAAATCTAGAAAATGAAATAAATAATAATGTTATTATTAATTATTTCGAAAAGCATAAGTTATTGGCGAATTACAATGTTGAAGAACCAGCAAAGGAAGTTGGGATAGAAAAATTGTTTTTGCATTCAGAAAAAGTAAAAAATATATTGGAAGAGCAGGCGGTTGATACTACATACCCAATAAGTGTTGAGTTAACATTGACAAATCAGTGTAATTTAAATTGTGTATATTGTTCAGATAATGATTTGAGGACTAGACAAGGCAGAAAGCAAGCCTTGCCATTGGAGACATTGGCAGTTTTTTTTGAGGAGTTGAGTAAGGGCGGAACTAAAGGAATTGTTTTAGAGGGGGGAGGAGAACCCACATTGTATTCGGAATTTCCGAAGGTTGTGCGTTACGCTAAAGAGAATGGTTTAGCTCTAGGATTGATTACAAATGGAACAGTTCGCCTAGATAAAGAGGTTATTAGAGAATTTGAATGGATTCGCGTTAGCTTGGACGCATCAACAGCAGAAGAATATATGCAGTTGAAGGGTATTGATTATTTTGAACGCGTCCTAATGAATATTGCATATTATTCAAAGTTTTGTACAACAGTTGGGGTAGGATATGTGGTTACAAATACTAACCTATCAGAAATAGAAACACTTGTAATGAGAGTTCGAGAAGCTGGGGTTTCATATATTCAAATGAGACCAGTGGTAGATAATAGAGACTTATACCCATATGGAATAGATTTATCATTTTTGAAATTTTATCAAAGTGCAAACTTTGCTGTAATTGTGGATGGAATGAAGGAGAATGCGGAAGTTGGAAATGGTCATCTTCCATGTAAGGCGCATAGCCTGACTACAATTGTTTCTGGTGATGGTGCAGTATATATATGTGGAAGACTAAATATATATGATTGGATGAAGCCGATTGGAAATATAAATGAACAAAGGTTTGATGATATTTGGAATGGTCAAATTCGAAAACAACAGGCTGAAATGATTTCAGATGGAACATTTTGTGGAAGAAATTGTCCTCAGTGTCGAATTACAAAATTTAATCATTTGGTTAATCGTATAGAAAAAATAAGCTCTAAACATTTTATATAGGCGAATGTCTGATAAGAGCACGAAGTAGAGGTAGATATGATTATTGGTTTAATACCGGCCCGAGGCGGAAGTAAAGGAGTACCCGGAAAAAATATAAAAATGATATATGGGAAACCATTGATCGTTTGGAGCATTGAACGAGCATTGGAATCTAAACTGTTAGATAAGGTTGTTGTATCTACAGATAGTGATGAGATTGCCAAAATAGCCAGAGATGCCGGAGCAGAGGTATTGATGAGACCTGCGGAATTGGCAACAGATACAGCATCTACACTGGATGTAATGATACACGCTTTAAAGTGTTGTCCGGCAGATATACTGGTGCTACTGCAACCAACATCGCCTTGCAGAAAACACGGTTTGATAGATGAGTGTATTGAAGAGTTTCGTCAGGGGAATTATGATTCTCTGGCTACTGGTTGGAATTGTGATTATAAAGAATATGCGACAAATACATTACCTCGTCAACAGATACAGGGTTTCTTTTATGATGATGGAAATGTATACGTAATGAAGGCAGCCAATGTTTTAGCGGGAGATCGATATGGAAAAAAGATCTGTCGAAAAATCATTTCCAGATATCAAAATGCGGAGATAGATGACGCGTATGATTTCTGGCTGCTTGAAAAAATTTTGGAAAAACAGATGACAAAGGGGATTGAGTAATGGCAGTAGAAATAATTGCAGAAGTGGGTGAATGCTTTAACGGGAATATGCAGACAGCACACCAGATGATTAAAGAAGCTAAAAGAACGGGATGTGATACAGTAAAATTTCAGATATTAGATATGTCAGAAGTTGCAACTGATGATCCGGAATATGATTGGTTTGCAAAAATTACATTTTGTGCAAAGCAATTGCAGGAGTTAATCAGATGGGCTGAGCAAGAAGATATTCAGATACTTTTCACACCTGTTTCAGTAAGAACTGCAGAAATGATGGTTGATGCGGGGTGCGAAAGAGTAAAAATAGCAAGTAGTTTTATTGGAAAAGCAGATTTGCTGAAATATATTAAGGATCATTTTGATGATATTATTATATCAACAGGTATGGCAAGTCTGGATCAGGTAAATGACATCGTGAAGTACCTTGGAACGGATAAAAAAATCAGTATTCTTCATTGCATTTCAGAGTACCCGACAGGCCCGCTTCTTGAACAGCGAGGATTGAAAGCTTTGGATGAAGAAGATGTCCACTTACAGATGATGAGTATTTTGAAACAACTTTTTCCATCATATTGCATCGGTTATTCGGACCATACAGATGGAATATTAGCACCAGTTACCGCTGTGGCAATGGGCGCTGAAATAATCGAAAAACATATCACCTTGGATCGCAAAACACCGATTGAACATTTTAATACAGGTATGGAATACATGGGCACGGATCACGTTCTTTCGATTGAGATAGATGATTTAGAAAAAATGGTGAATCAAATACGCCGTGTAGAAAAGATAAAAGGTGATTGGCACTGGGAAAGAAGTAAAGGCGAGCAGATTTTAATCGATTTTTTGACAAACAGATATAAGGAAAGATAATTTGAAAATACTGATTATTACAGAAGCGAATGAAAAGGTTGCATCCGGTCATCTGATGGAAAGTATTGCGTTATATAAAAAATTAGTTGCCGATAACGTAGAAGCTTTGATACTCAGAAATCATGATATGCCGTGCTTATGGGAAAAAAAATTAGAGAGTATAGACAATGCAACATACTCTTTTTCATTGTATCAAGGAATGGAAGAAATATTGAAACACCTAAAAGATAATGCATACGATGTGATTGTTACAGATTTAAGAGAAATTCAGAATGAACAGTTACTAAGAATAAAACAAGTGTTTCAAGGGAAAATTATTTGTTTGGATGAATGGGGAAATCGCTTCCTTGATTGTCATGCTATTGTAAACAATATGGCAGATAGATCATTTTGGGATTATAAAGATTCCGCAGCACAAATATATGCAGGTATGCAATACCTGATTTTGAACTCAGCTCTAAAGAATTATCACGAGAAAAAGAAAGTGATTTTGCAGGAAATCAGGAATGTCGTGATTACAATGGGGGGAGTGGATATCAACAACAGTACTCAAAAAATATATGATATAATAAAACAAATAGATAGTATAAAAACAATTCATATCGTATTGGGTGGGGGCTACTGTAATGAAGAGAAAATAAGACAGAGCGTGGAAACGGATTTACGATGTGTTGTACATAAGGACATTGATTACTTATTTGAACTAATATACGATGCAGATGTGGCATTTTGTGCCGGGGGTAACACTATGTATGAAATAGCTTGCATAGGGACCCCGGCGATTGTTGTTCCAACGATGCCGCATGAAGAAATAAATGGACGAGCTTTTCAAAGAACGGGATTTGGACATGTTTTTGTGCGAGATGATATGAAAGAAATTTTGTCCTTTATGTTGAACTTTGACCAGAAAATGAGAGCACAGATGTCAAGTTGTGGAAAAAAATTGGTTGATGGAAATGGTGTGGAGAGAGTTTTGCAAATTATCCTTGAATGAGTAAAGGAATGTGACTAATGAGTGAACAAAATTACGTGGCTGTTTCATTTGTGGTAGCTACATATAATACAGAAAAAGTATATCTAAGAGATGCAAAGGGAAAAAGTGATGATTAATCAGACCTTTTATTCTAAAGAATGCCAGTCATATGGTACAGAATGTTTTTCAAGAGTAGGTGAAATGATAGATTACTTGTCATGGAAAAAAATAGTACAGTATTTGAACTTAAATAAGTGAAATAGGTAGTAACTTTGATAAGGAGAAAGAAAAAGAGTATGGAAAAATTTATTTTGTATGGAACTGGTTGGGAAGCACTTCAGTTTTTTTATCGCTTTGCAGAGAAAGATAAAATAAAGTATGTATTAAATAGTGACAAAAAAGGTTATTTTTGTGGTTATAAGATTGTTTCTTTTAATGAGATTGATATTGACTCGAGCACTGATACAATAATTGTGGCTGCAGAGTATGAAGCATATTTTGAAATATATAAATTTATAAGAAGACAAAACTCAACTGTAAAAATAATATGGTCGAAATTGATAAAAGGTGTTGATGATAGGAAATGTGTTCTTATTAATGCAAACTGTTTAAGAGGACCTATAACACAATTTTTAAATAATTGTCCAAGCTTTATAAGACAATATCGGTTGATTGATTTCCCTGCTACTCAATTAATTGATACTGATATTGTACATGATTATTGGGAAGTGTTGCAATATATAGTTTCTGAAATTGATTTGTATATTCATCAGGATATTAAAAGCGACAATGAAATCTCATATTATTTGTCCGACCAATTTTTATTGCAATTCTTGAAAAAAGATGCTCGGCATATCTGTATTCCAAATTTTGTTGGATTTGGTTTACCTTATTTTCCGGATATTACATTGAAAGAAAGTAGAAATTTTGAGGTTTTAAATGGGAAAAAAATCATCGTATTTGCAAATGATGCTTTGATCGATGGTGCATTTGAAAAATATAATTCATTAGATGAAATTGTTTCCTATATGATGAATGAAAATAATATTGATTTTGACTCTGTTCGAGAAGCATGGGAACATAAAATGAATAAAATGAAATTGCGAGATCAAAATTGGGACATAAAGATTTATGATTTTGTCGAAAAAAATTATAAGAAACATAAATTATTTAATGATGATGATCATCCTTCTAAATATTTGCTAGAGTATGTATGCAGAAAATTAGGAAATTTATTAAATTTAGAAGAAGCAGATAATATTCCATTTGTTTATGATTTGGACTGGAGAGAACAATTTATTTGGCCAGGAGTAAAAAAAGCATTGGCTCTTGAATTTACTGAAGAAAATGTACGATTAGGACAGGGAAAATACTTTGATAAGTTGGCATGTCCTGAATTAACTGTCAAGGAATATATAAGGCAATATATCTTTTGGAAATATGAGGTATACCTGAATGAGTAAATGAATGTGACTGATAAGTGAACAAAATTACGAAGCTGGTGTAATTTTGTCTCGTGTTCATGAGAGATATCTCCGAGTATTTATTGGGTGAATTGCGCAAATCGCGCGATTCGGGTTATACGATACAGGAGATATTTTCTCAAAAATATGATGTCATGATAAGGTACTTGTGATTGAGGATTTACCTTGAACCTAAAAACATTAGAAATGGACGCAAAGCCTATAAATAAAGAGCCTTTTGCTAAATTTGTATGAAAAAGAAGAGAGAGAAGAAATAAACTTGAAGGAGAAAGAGATGTTATTGATTGACTCATCCGAAAAGTTGACAAAGTTAATCGAAAATCTTAAAGATGATATTATCATATATGGAGCAGGTACTATTGCGCGGAAATTTGCATTACAGATACGAAGTTATTATGGTGATTTGGATAAAATACAGGCGTTTTGCGTGACTCACGTGGACAAAGAATCTCAAATATTTGGGAAGCCTATTTTACAATATGATAATATTTCCCTGAAAAACGTAAATGAAATTATTGTTGCATTGGGACGGAAAGCAAGAGGAGAGGTAATAAAGACTCTAGAGAATTACAAAGGGAATCTTGTTGTAATTGATAGTAATGTATTAAATAATTATGTTGATCAGGAGATATATTACGAGGATTGCATCGAAGATGTGCGCGATTTTTTAGATCAATCTGATTATAATGTAAGTCAATTAAAAGAGAACACTATGGATGTTGATACAAAAATGTATGCTTGGACATGCTGGTGGCAAGGAGAAGAAGATATTCCTGATCTGGTAAAGGCTTGCATTAACAGCCAAAAAAAATATTTGCCGGGTGAGGTGGAGCATATTGTTATCACAGAAAAAAATTGTGAGAATTTTGTCCATTTTCCGGGGTATATTTTGAAAAAGGTACAGGATGGAAGTATTACATTAACAACATTTTCGGACATGCTTCGTGAAAAATTGTTATATGAATATGGTGGAATCTGGTTTGATGCGACAGTTTTGATCCATAAGCCGTTTCCGATAAATTATTTTAGACTACCGCTATATACTTGCAAGGGCAAGGAATATCATTTCTCCAGTTATTCACAATGGTCATTATGGTGTATGGGTGGCGTGAAGAAAAATAGTATTTTCAAATTTCTCTTTGATCTTTTTTGCGAGTATTATAAATACCAAGAGGAAATTAAATATTATTTGACAGTCGACTATTTCATTAAAGCGGCTATGGAATATGTTGGGGGTGCAAAAGAATTGTATGATGACATCCCATATAATAATGAGGGAGCTGATCAACTAGCGCCATACTTAAAAGATGAATATGTCCCATCACTATATGCGGAACTAACAGAAAATACATATTTATCAAAATTAACGACCAAACATTTTGATGGAAGAAACGGTGCCAATTTCCAAGGGTTTTCCAAAACATCAATTTATTCATATATCATAAATCAGTATTTATAATTAGATGTTAGATTGTATAGAAGCAATATAAAAAGAGAGGATAAATATAATGATTGATAGCACATTAAAAGTTTATCAGATGTTTGGTGATGATTATTCAAAAGAAATCTATGGACAAAGGGTATTATATTCCTTAACCAATGATGATAAATATATTCACAAATTAGTTAATGATCTGGAACCAATCAGATGGTTGAGAGACAAATTAAAAGGAATATCTTCCCAAAATGTTTTGTTATACGGCGCAGGATTCAGGGGACAAAGAGTCAGTCAGATCTGTCCGGATTTATTTAAAGGATTTGTCGATAGGGACTTGAAAAAACAAGGTAAGCTGGTCAATGGGTTTAAGGTGTATTCATTACCTGAGGTGATGCAGTGTTTTGCAGATCCGGTTTTTGTTATTTCCAATAAATTTGGAGTTGAAAAGATAGAAAGTGAACTGATGTCTTGTGGTGCTGCACAAAAGAATATATTGAATCTTGGGGAGAAAATGACGGCATTTACTGGTGAGCAGTATTTTGATTTAGAGGAGTTAAAGCCGTCAGAAAATGAAGTGTTTGTTGATTGCGGAGCATTTGATGGTGATTCTGCTTTTGCATTTATGAAATGGTGTAACAATCATTATAAACATATATATTGCTTTGAACCGGATAAAAAGAATTATGTATTATGCAGACAGAATTTAGGCAAAGCAATTTCAAAAGAAAAATGTACAGTATTTAATAAAGGAACGTGGAGCAGTAATACCGAATTGAGTTTTTCAGATACTGCTGATGTAGCATCTCATATATGTGATGATGGATTGCAGCGAATATCGGTAGAGGCTTTGGATCAGGAATTGTTAGTGAAAAGGAATGAAAAGGTCACCTTTATCAAAATGGACATTGAAGGGGCAGAGCTAGAAACTTTGAAGGGCGCAAGTCGGATTATTACAGAGCAAAAGCCGAAACTTGCAGTTTGCATTTATCATAAATCGGAAGATATTTTTACAATTCCGGAATATTTGAGAACATTAAATCCTGATTATAAGTTTTATTTAAGACATTATACATTTGCAGCCTGGGATACTGTATTGTACGCAATCCCATAAGAAAAATTACCTAAGGAGACCAGCTATGAAAAGCATAGGTGTTGTGATACCTATTTATAATACAGAAAAATATTTGGCAAAATGTGTGGAAAGTGTTTTAAATCAGGATTATGAAGCGTTACAAGTGGTATTGGTAGATGATGGATCCAGTGATGACAGTGGGGAAATCTGTGATGATTTCGCGAGGAGAGATTCTAGGGTTAAAGTAATACATCAGGTTAATAAAGGAAAAATAGAATCTAGATATATTGGTGCAGCTAATGCCAAAACAGATTATATTACGTTTGTAGATTCTGATGATTGGATTGCGGAAAATACTTATAATAGTCTGCTTGAGTTGCTAGATCAGGGAATTGACATAATTTCATACAAAATTATCAGGTATATAAATGACTGCTATCAAATAAAATCTGGTGGGAAAATAAGAGAAGGGATCTTTCAAGGAGAAAAATATAAGGAGTTCATATGCTCAACTATGATTTGGGATGATGAAATTAATAGTTGTGGAATTGATCCCTCTCTATGCAATAAACTGTTTAAGCGAGACATTATTTTACCACAATTGGATAAGGCAAGAAAAATTTGTATAAGTTATGGGGACGATGTAGCAGTGGTGTATCCAACATTATATAAAGCAGATTCGTATGCCATTGCAGATCAATATAAGTATTATCACAGAAGACGTATAGAAGGAGAAATTCCGGAGTATTTTTTAGACAACAGCTATTATAAAAAGTTGGTGGACTTATATGAATACTTGAGGGAAAGATTTGATAATCAGGTAGATTATGTACGCCAATTAGACATGTTCTTCGCATACAGTGCGACACTCAGATTGCGTAAATACGGAGTAGAAAATCATGTAGTTCAGTACATGGCTCCTTTTGGCAGAATACCACAGGCTAGTAAAATTATCTTATGCGGCGCCGGGAAGGTTGGGCAATCATATTATAAACAGATTACGGAGTTGGATTATTGTGAGATTGTGGCATGGGTGGACAACGTCAAGACGCAATGTGCAGGGGTTAGTTTATCAAAGTATAACGTCTTTACGGAGATGGCATTTGATTACGTTGTGATGGCATTAAAATCAAAAGAAGCTGTAGACGAAATTACTAAGATGATTTGTAAAGAATATAATGTCAACCCCAATAAGATTATTTGGGAGTTTCACGAGCACTTTGGATAACAATATGATACGTATATATGTAAGTAATTGATCTGGAAGTATCGGACATAAAGTGGTATGGTAAAATGTAGCTTTGGGTGCAAGGCATACTTGTGAGAAAGAAATGAAGAAAACTCTATAATATAAAAATGGAGTGGAAGAGGGAATAAAATGAAGTGGATGAATAAAGGACACGAAATAGAAAAGAAAGATATATCATTTTCAAACGGATTTCACAAAAAGATATATGTTTTCGGAGCCGGCAAAATAGGTAAAGTAACAGGCTTGAGTTTAGCGGCATTTGGTTTACTTGGAGGATATATTGATAATAATAGAAAGCGTCAGGGAACCGAGCTTTTAAATAAACCCATTATATCCTTAGAGGATTATCTTAGCCGAGAAGACGAGCCTGCGATTGTAGTTGCATGTGCAGAAAAGTATGCATTGGAGATAGAGCAACAGTTAAAACAAAATCAATTGGTCTGGGGAAAAGATTATTTCTTTAGTGAGGAATTTCATAAAAGGATATTGCCTATTATAGCAACATTATATTTTGATAAAGTCTATATGCAGTTAGCACAGATTACATTAACAGAAAGATGTTCATTAAAATGCAAAAAATGTGCACATGCCTGTTACAATGTAGACAGCTCCAACAAAGATCTGACACTTGACCAGGTGCATAAAAGTGCAGATAGTTTTTTCGCGAAAGTTGATTTTATTAATGAATTTGTTCTGATTGGTGGAGAACCGCTTTTATATAAAGATCTTTCCAATGTGATTGCATATATCGGCGAACGATACCGGAGTCAGATGGCAATTTTCTGTATTACCACGAACGGGACGATTGTGCCGAATGAAGAGGTATTGCAGGCATGTCAAAAATATAAGGTGCTGTTTCGAATTTCCAATTATGCAAAAGCAATTCCCAGGTTAAAAGAATCGCATCAAAAATTGATACAGGTCTTAGAAAAATATGATATTGGATATCGATTATCGGCTGAGGATGCCAGCTGGATTGATTATGGATTTGAATATCTGAACAAAGAACTGGATGAGGAAAAATTAACAGAGACTTTTGACAAGTGTTTGACTCCATGCAGGGAAATCAGAGAAAACAGATTATATTTTTGCGTTATGGCACGTAGTGTATCAGATAATCTGCATTTTGATGAGGGAAAAGATGATTACCTTGATTTGGATCAGTTAAATGGAGAAAATTACAAGAGAGAATTAATGGAGTTTAATTTGGGCTATTCAGAGAAGGGGTATCTGGATATGTGTCATAGATGTCATGGGATGGATGCTGTGAATTATCCGATTCCAGTTGCGGAACAGCTTACTTAATTACATATTAAAATGGATGGTCGATTTGGAAAGCAGATATACCTGGAGAAACTGAATCATGAAAGATTTTGAAATTGAAAAAAAAATCATTATTTATGGTGCGGGAAAAAGAGCCGCTCGTTTGTGCAGACTATTACAGGGTACTCATTATAGGGTTGTGGGGCTCACGGATGGTAATCCAATGTTGTATGGCAGACAGTTGGAAAGTCAGGAAATAAAATCAGTAGGGGAAGTGTTTGCGAATGAACATGATTGCTGGGTAGTGAGTGTTGCGAGCAAAGAGACACGAAAGGAAATTTATCGTACGATTTTAAATCATGGTGGACAGAGGGATAAAGAAATTGATTTTGATGAGTTGCTTTTACAGATTTATGAGGAGCAGTATATCAAATGGAAAAATTTGCGAACATATGAGAAAAAACCAGAACAAGCTACCCTCATTCTTGAAAATTACAATGGATTTATTCTTGGAGGGGTAGAAAAGTGGGTGGCTTCTGTTCTGAATGCTGGGATTTTGGATGGTATGAATATTCGTGTACTATCTAATGTAAATCGTACCGGTATTGAAACAGAATGGCTGCCATATATTGATTTTGAAATTCCAATCGGAACGATTGATTGTACAGAACAGATTCAACGTCTGTATGATTATTTTGAGAAATATCGTACGTCCGCGATTGTCTTTTCATTTCCCAATGATGCTTTTCGACTGGCATGCGCCTATAAGAAGATAACAGATGCGCCACTTCAGGTTATAGCTGTGCTGCATAATGATGTAGAAACATTTTATCAGGAATATGTAAAATATGACGCTTATGTGGATTGGTATCTATGTGTCAGTCAACGCATACAGTATATTCTAAATCACACATATAGCATTTTAGAACGAAAGACACAGACAGTAACTTTGCCGTTCCATTGCGAGGAAAAGCTACAACGAAGCTATTCATTAAATGTTCAAGATCCAATAAGGATTGGATATGCTGGACGATTGGAGGTACAACAAAAAAGATTGGATTTATTTCCGACATTTATACTTGAATTAGAAAAAAAAGTTCTCAATTACAAAATGGAAATTGCGGGAGATGGTAGTGTACGTGAACAAATGCAAAAGTTTGTTCGGGATAATCATTTGGAGAATAAAATTACCTTCTTGGGACAAATTGATCGTAATGATATTCCGGCATTTTGGAAAAAGCAGGACATTCAAATCAGTTTTTCTGATTATGAAGGGCATTCGCTCACGCAGATGGAATCTATGGGAAATGGGGCTGTGCCGGTTGTGACGGAAGTGTCTGGAGTGGTTGATGATATTTCCAATGGCTATAATGGATTTTTTGTTTCAGTTGGGGATTATGTATCTTTGGCAGATCAGGTGCAATACCTATATTGGCATCGGGAACAATTGCCGATTATGGGACAAGCCGCACATGATACCGTATATGAAAAGAGTGATATGAAATCGCACATAGCATTTTGGCGAAAGCTGTTGGAGCAAAATAGGTGCAACATTAAGAATCGATGAATTGACCGCACAGATTTACTTCATGGGAAAATAGTTAGGAGGCAAGAATGGATTTTATCGATAAAGCTATTGAAAAATTAGGTATCAACGAATTACGCACAGAAGCGCGACCATCTTGGGAAGATTTTGAAAAAAAAAGCATAGGAAAAAAACTCTTTTTATTTGGAGCTGGAAGCGGTGCAGGTTTTTATTGGAAAAAATATGGAGATGATATTCCTGTATGTGGAGTATTGGATAATGGAGCAAATAAACATGGACAGTTTGTGGGCGATGTTGTTCCTGAGGCATCTATTACCAAGTCAAGGAATATTAAAATTACTAGTATTGATGAAATAAAAAAATACAAACCGGATGAACTTGTTATCTTAATAACAAGTTTGTATTATTATGAAGAGATACGGAACCAGTTGAAAGATTATAATATTGAGAATATATATGTTTTACTGTTTTTGGAAGCAAAATATCGGAAGGAGAATAAAAATTACATAGAGGAAAACGAAAGTGTTTTTTCTAACCTAAAGGAGAGATATGTTGATTATTGTTGTCAACTACCCATTAAAAGGGAGAAAATTGTTTTTGAATCTTTTGGTGCGTACTCGGACCATGGTAAATATATTACGGAGCAGATTCTTAAGAATAGGGATGATCTGGATATAGTATGGATGGTTAATGATATAAATGAGGATGTCCCCCAAGGGGTAAGAAGAATACTATTGAGTAATTGGAAACAGTTTATTTATGAGCTGGAAACAGCGCATATATGGATTATTAACAATATAATACCAGCATATATAAAAAAAAGAAAAGGACAAATTTATATACATACAAAGCATTGGGCAAGTATAACATTAAAGAGATTTTTTTTAGATGCAACAACTATCACCGATGTTCCTGATAATGTGAAACTGTGGAAACATAATGGAAAATGTATTGATTATATGATTACCGGAAGTGCATTTGATCAGGAGTCATGTAGGAGAGGGTTTCATTTTCAAAAAGAATTTATTAATGTTGGCTCTCCAAGAACCGATGCTATGTTCCATAGTGAAGAGAATAAAGAGAAAGTATATAGTTTTTTTCATATGGATCCAGAACAGAAACTTGTTTTATATGCGCCTACGTATAGATATAAAAAGACGAAAGATGTTGGGCATTATGCAGAAGCACGTAATTACGAATTGAATTATGAATTATTAAAAATGGAATTGGAGAGAAAATTTGGAGGTAATTGGCTGATTTTATTAAGACTCCATCCATCTGTGGCAAGTGCAAGTAAGAAAATGACATTACCTTTTTATGTGATTGATGCCAGTGATTATGCAGATAGCGAAGAATTGTGCGCGGCCTGTGAGATACTGATTTCGGATTATTCCAGCATTATGTTTGAACCGGCGTTTGTTAAAAAACCCGTTTTTTTGTTTGCAACAGATAGACAGGAATATATTGATAAAGAATACGATTTGTTAATCAATTATGATCAGTTGCCCTTTCCAATGGCGGAATCAAATGCCGAATTGGTAGAAAAAATAAGAGAATTTGATCAAGTCCTTTATGAAAAAAAAGTGTCAGATTTTCTGGATTCTTATGGGGTTCATGAAGATGGTCATGCTAGTGAGAGAGCCGCAAATTTCATTTTAGATTTGGTTGAAACTGTTGGTTAATTCATACTACATGAAAAATGCAGGAGGACATATTGGAATGAAAAATCACGTGGTCAGTGTTATTGTTCCCGTCTATAATGTGGAAAATTATTTGGAAAAATGCATTCGCAGTATCCAAAAACAAACATACAAAAATCTCCAGATTCTTCTTATTGATGATGGTTCAAACGATGGTTCCGCTATAGCCTGTGATGTTTTTGCAGAACAAGACCTGCGAATTCAGGTTATTCACCAGGAGAATCAGGGGGCTGCTACAGCTCGTAAGCGTGGAATCGAGGCAGCAGAGGGAGAATATATCTGCTTTGTAGATGCAGATGACTATGTTGCTGACGATATGATTGAAAAATTACATTCCAGAATGAAGGATTATGATCTCGTTTCATCAGGGTGTCATTGCCAGAAGCCAAATGGAGAATGGTTTGAACGTTCTGATTCTTATCCAGAAGGTGATTATGAAGGAGAAAAGGCTTTAACGTATCTTTATTCGAATCTTTTGATATACCAATCTCGGTTTGAAGACGGTTTTCTGCCTTTCCTAGTGAACAAAATGTATCGTACGAGCATTTTAAAGCAGGTGATACCGGAGATTAACTTGAATTTAGTTTATGCCGAGGATAGAGATCTGCTATTTCGATACGTGTTGAAATGCAAAAAGATATGTGTAACGCATCAGGCATATTATTATTACTGTTATCGGAAAGGTTCTGCTGTGAATTCGAAGAATGAACGGTTTTTAAGTAATCTTAACGAATTGTATCTTTCTTTAAAAAATGCCTTTCAAGGGCATAAACAAGAACATATACTTATGTATCAGCTTCAAATGTTTATCAATTCAAGATTGTATTATATACCATACTGGATGGGTTTTTTTCCAGAAGCGCAGATGATGCGATTTATTTTACCTTATTCCCTTTCTGAAAAGAAAAAAGAGATTGTGTTGTATGGGGCGGGAAGAGTGGGCAGAGATTTTCATTGTCAACTATACCGGCGGGAGGATTTGCATGAAATATTATGGGTAGATAAGTTCTGGAAGTCATTTCAGGAAAAAGGTTTTATTGTGGAGAATCCTCAGAAGATAGCGGACGTCGAATATGATTGGATTATTTTAGCGGTAAAGGATTCGGAAGTGGCTGGAAGCATCAAGGCAGAACTATGTGAACTGGGAGTTCCGGAACAAAAGATTATATGGCAACCGCCAATTATTTTTTCTTATTAGAAGCAAGGAGTATGAAATATGCCCAAAATATCTGTAATTGTGCCAGTGTATAATGTTGAAAAATATATAAAGCAATGCATGGACAGCTTGCTTAATCAGACGTTTACGGACTATGAGGTGTTATGTATTGACGATGGTTCCACTGATGATTGTGGAAGCATTCTTGATTCGTATGCAAAGCAGGATTGCCGGATCAGAGTGGTTCATAAGCCTAATTCGGGATATGGAAAGAGCATGAATGTGGGATTGCAATTGGCAAAAGGGGAGTATATCGCTATCGTAGAAAGCGATGACTTTGTGGAAGATGATATGCTGGAAAATCTGTATCATGCGGCGATAACCAGTGAGGCAGATGTGATACGGGGAAGATACTTCAGACATGTCGGAGATGAGGACATTTCCGCAGGATATTATGAAGGAATTCCAATTAATCAGAAAATCTCTATAGCATCCTGCCCAATGCTGTTTTGTATTGCGGAAACGATATGGACAGGATTATATAAAAGAAAATATATAGAAGAAAATCATATCCGTTTTCATGAGACGGAAGGAGCATCCTTTCAGGATATTTCTTTTGCCTTGCAATGTTGGCTTTGTGAGGGAACGGCGTTTTTTATTGATGAAACCGTTATTCACTATCGTATTGATAATCCGGGTTCATCCATGAAGAATCCGTCGAAAATATTCTGTGTATTTAATGAATATAGCTGGATTGAAGAACTTTTCGCAGATTTCCTGAAATCGAAACCGGAACTTGACAAATATCTGGTTGCTATGAAATATAGGGATTATTTAAACCATTATTTTAGAGTGGGAAGTCAATATCAATATGCTCTTTTAGTGAGGCTTCAAGAGAATTTCCGGGAAGATGAGCAAGCAGGACGAATTGAACCAACCGCTTTTTTACCGCAGGTGTGGGAACACATTCAGAAAATCCAAGAAAACAGAAATAGTTTCTTCTCCAGAACAACGAAGGATAGACATGATGATAGACTTGTTTATTGTCATACAAAGAATGAGGCGGTTTATCAAGAGGCTATTGTCAGACGATTGAAAGAGTATAAAGGCGTTGTTATCTATGGTGCCGGAATTGTTGGACAAAGATTGGCTGGAGCACTTTTGCAGAATGACATTTCGCAAATAATATTTGGAGTCACCTCTGTAACGGGGCAGCCTCAGGTTTGCATGGAATACCCTGTAAAGGCTATTTCGGATCTGGTATATTTGTCAAAGAAATATGCTATTGTGCTGGCGGCTTCGGAGGACAAACAGTATGAGATGTATCGTAATTCGGAACGGTTGGGTTTTGAACACATTTTCCGTGTGGATGATACAGTGAAAAAGTGGATAGACGAATTAAAATAAAAATCAATGATGGGATAGCATGTTATGAAGGCAGATGTGATAGCGCAGGAGTTACCGAAGGCACTAATTAAATGGTATCAATTTTGTAAAAATAGTACTGTATTATACGTTACTACGAATAAAGGTGATAAGAAAGACAGAGATATTGCCCTCGTGAAAGTTCTAAAGGAAAACGAGATGAGGGTAACTTGTAGAACGGTGGAGGAGTTATTTCTTATTTCACCTGATTCAACGCAACGATATGATTATGTTGTTCTTTCTTCGGCTGCAGAATACTGTGAATGTCCGGAGAAGCTATTGGAGCGGTTACACGGATTATTATGTCCACAAGGCAGAATGCTCCTTGGAGTCAACAATCGAATGGGGCTTCGGTATTTTTGCGGTGATAGGGATCCTTATACCGGTCGTAGTTTTGATGGAGTGGAAAATTATCGGCGTGCATATTCAAAAAAAGAGGATGGATTTCTTGGAAGAATGTATACCAGAAGCGAGTGGGAGATAATGCTTCGACAGGCGGGATTTCATGCTTTTCGTTTTTATTCGGTGTTATCCGATCTGGATAATCCTGTTTTTATCTATGCGGAGGAATATTTGCCGAATGAGGATTTGGCTAACCGGGTATTTCCAACTTACAATTTCCCGGATTCTGTGTTTTTGGAAGAGGAATCGATGTATGGAAGTTTAATTGAAAATGGGATGTTTCACCAGATGGCAAATGCCTATTTGATTGAAGTTTCCATGGATGGAGAGTTGTCCGATGTGTGTCATGTAACCTCGTCTGTGGAACGGGGGAGAGAGGATGCGCTTTTCACGATGATTCATGATTGTGGAGTTGTGGAGAAACGGGCGGTGTATCCGGAAGGAAGGAAACGATTACGGGAGCTTTATGAGCATGGAATGGAATTAAAATCTCGAGGAATATCGGTGGTTGATTCGAGATTAGATGAGGATGCTTATATAATGCCATTTATCCATGCGCAGGTGGGACAGATTTATTTGAATAATCTATTGATGGACGATAAGTCTGCCTTTTTGAATGTAATGGATCATTTTCGGGATTTGATTCTTCAATCTTCAGAAATAGTGGAACCGGATTGTGGAGATGGGAAGGGCGCTTTACTGCGAAAAGGATATCTGGATATGGTTCCTTTAAACAGTTTTTATCTTGATGGTGAATTCGTGTTTTATGATCAGGAATTCTGTGTAGAAGATTATCCGGCAAATGTGATCATTTATCGTATGGTTTCTAGTTTTTATGCCGGTCATTTAGAATTTCAGAAAATGATTCCCATGGATGAGCTGTTAGAACGATATCATTTAAAGCAATATTTAAAGAAATGGCAGAAAATGGAATGGGAATTTCTGGGAAAACTGAAAAAGACAGAGGAACTTCGTATTTACCATGAGAAATGCAGACGCAATTTGGAAATAGTAAATGCCAATCGTCAGAGAATGAATTATTCGGAAGCAGAGTATCAGCGATTATTTGTAGATATTTTCAAGAATGTGGATAATCGTAAGCTAATTTTGTTTGGATCCGGTGCTTTTACAGAGCGTTTTCTTGGAATGTATGGAGAACGGTATCCAGTGCATGCCATTATAGATAATAATGAAAACAAATGGGGGCAGGAACTGGAGGGAATTCTTATCCAATCTCCGGACATTTTGCGTAAACTGTCTCCGGATGAGTATAAGGTGCTTATTTGCATTAAAAATTATTTATCGGTTGCCAGACAGTTGGACGAGATGGGTGTCCGGAATTATTCTATTTTTGATTCGGGAAAATCATATCCGAATACACAATCCTTGCCGGTACAGAATGAGTTACAGAAAAATCAGACACCGAAGAAATATCACGTGGGTTATGTGGCTGGCGTTTTTGATTTATTTCATGTAGGACATGTTAATTTGCTGCGGCGTGCAAAGGAGCTTTGTGATTATCTTATCGTTGGCGTGGTTTCGGATGAAGGTGTTTACATGCTAAAGAAACGCTATCCGGTGATTTCACAAGAGGATCGGGCAGAGGTGCTTCAATCTTGTCGTTATGCAGATCAGGTGGAGGTTCTACCGTCAAACTATGGTGGAATCCGGGATGCATACAAGATGTTTCATTTTGATTGTCAATTTTCGGGAGATGATCATAACGACAATATAGGGTGGCTTGCGGATAAGGAGTATTTGAGGAAACAGGGGGCCGATATTGTCTTTTTCCCATATACGGAAAAAATCAGCACTACAACGATTAGAGAAAATATAGGAAAATGACCATGTAGAAGAAAAGTGGAAAAAGTAACTTAATGAGATGGAATAAAAAATCAGGAGAATGAATAGAATGCAGGTAGTTTATCAGTCCTCCGGTGTTGTGGATTTATGGAGACCGAATTCCGGATTAAAAAAATATGTGGCAGCGGGATTGACATCTGGTGTGTTAGATTTGACCAGACTCGATTGGCTTTTTGACTCTGCAAAAATAAAAGAACAAAGACGGTACGCAAATGGGTCGGTGGAGATGGTATTATTAGACCAACCATCGGAGATTGATCGCTTGACGCGTCCGTATTTGGAGCGATGTAAAGAATTGGGAATTTCTTTGCCGTTGGCTGTTATGCCGGTTTGCGCTGATTATGAGGAACATTTAGAGCAATATGAAATCTTTCTGAAGTCGTGTATGGGTCTTTGTGCGGCGTATGGAATTTCTTCTATAATGATACCTCCTTTGCAGGCAGATTGGACGATAAACAGAACTTTTTATGATGAGATCGTGACCGGTGCGCAGGATAACAAGCTACAGATTTTGCTGACTAATCAGGTTCGGAATTATAATGGGCATTATATTCGGGGGATTTGTTGTGATACGGCAGAGGCTGTGGACTGGATTGACCGGTTGAATCAAATGCATGAGAACAAATGCGTTGGCTTTTTTATGGATATGAGAAACTGCAATATATGTGGTCAGAATATGTACGAATTTGCTGTCGCATTAGGCAGCAGGATCAAAGCTGTGCGTGTGTGTGACAGTGATGGACAAACACCATCTTCTTTAATGCCATTTTCATGTGTATCCAACAGACAGTCCAAGGTGGACTGGCTGAGCTTTTTCAGGGGTATGAGAAAAGTGGAATTTGATGGAGTGCTTATGTTGGATGCGGGTGATAGTGCTGCAGCACTTTCTACACTGTTAAAAACAGATTTCCTGCGATATGAAAAAAGAATCGGGGAATATTTACAATTTCAAATTGAAATAGAAAGAACTATAAAAAAATATTCGAATCGAGCCCTTTTTGGTGCGGGAAATATGTGCCGAAATTACATGAAATGTTATGGTAAGGAATATCCGCCGCTTTTTACCTGTGACAATAATTCAGGGCTTTGGGAGACGGAATTTGAGGGACTGGTAATAAAGAATCCGGAGGAACTGAAAAAACTGCCGGATGATTGTGCGATTTTTATCTGCAATCTTTATTATGAAGAAATTCAGGAGCAGCTAGAGACGATGGGATTAAACAATCCGATCGAGTGGTTTAATGACGAATATTTACCGTTAAAGTATACGGACTGGTTTGATGGAAGCGAAAGAAAAATGAAGTAAATATGCATTGACAATCAGACGATTAAGCGTGTAGCGCAGAAGGGAAAAGTAATGCTTGAAGTTGGTGTACAGACGCAGAATGTTATTTCAGATGAAAATCCATATGAAGGCTTTGAAATGTTGCGACAGGCAGGTTTTACATGCTGCGATTTCAGCCTGAATGGATATTTGAAAAATACAGATATTTATCGGGCTAATATGAATAATTTTTTTGATCAATCGGTCGAGGAATTGGAGCTTTTCTTTACAGCACATAAAATCGCAGCGAAGAAGAATGGAATCCGTATTAATCAGATGCATATGCCATACCCTATTTTTATTCCAAACGGGAAAGACAAGCTGAATGATTACATGTGGAATGAGGTGGCACCCAAAAGCATGGAGATCTGTCGTTTTCTGGAGTGCCCAAATATTGTTATCCACGGATTTAAGCTTTCAAGGTTTTGGGGAACGGAAGAGGCAGAGTGGCAGAAAACGCGTGAGTTTCTTGATACAATCCTGCCAATGGCGAAAGAATACGGAATTACTGTCTGCATGGAAAATCTGTATGAATCAGTAGGCGGGCATATTGTGGAAGGACCGGGATGCGATGTTCGAAAAAATGTTGAGCGAATTGATCGCATAAATGCCGAGTACGGAGCGGAGGTTTTGGAATTCTGCTTTGATACAGGACATGCCAATCTTGTAGGCCTTGATTTTGAAAAATTTATAACAACATTGGGATCGCGTTTAAAGGTGTTACATATACACGATAATGATGGCGTTGGTGATCTGCACCAGATTCCATTTACCTTTACAAAGACAAGGGAGAATACGTCTTCTACAGATTGGGAAGGTTTTATACGCGGATTAAGAAGGATACAATATAAAGGCGTACTGAGCTTTGAGACGGCACCGGTTCTTTCAGCTTTTCCAAATGAAATGCAGAAAGATGCACTTGCATTTATTGCCAGAATTGGCGGCTATTTTGTTGGACAGATTGATAAATAACCATAATCATGTTATAATGCGACTAATCTGGAATGATATTCAAGATTAGTCGCATTTTTAACAGAAAGGAAAACACATGGAATATATAAACAGGGCAATAGAAGATGTGATACAAAAGGCTGCAAAAGATTTCAAGGCAGTTTTAATTACCGGGGCCAGACAAACGGGTAAGTCCACAATGCTCAGGCATATAGCTTCCGATGTAAAGGAAGTATCCTTTGATGATCCGTTTGTGGAAGAACAGGCAAAGAATAATCCTGATATGTTTATGATGCTGAATCAGCCGCCTGTATTTCTGGATGAAATACAATATGTGCCGTCCTTATTCCGGTATATCAAGATGTCCTGTGATAATCATGAAGAAAAGGGATTGTATTACTTATCCGGCTCACAGCCGTTTAAGCTTATGGATATGGCTTCTGATTCGTTGGCTGGTCGGGTGGCTATTGTGGAAATGACGCCTTTATCTTTGCGGGAAATGCTGAGAAGTGAATGTAAGACGCCTTTTTTGCCGACCATGGAATATGTCAAAGAGAGAAATGGAGAAGCAAAAAATCCGGGGAATATATGGGATATCATTCATCGCGGCGGATATCCACAGATGCAGGATACAGAGATGGACTGGAGTATGTACTTTGCAAGTTATATCAAGACATATCTGGAACGTGATGTCAGGGAGCTGGCAGCGGTGCAGGATCTGGACGCGTTCAGAAGGTTTATGGTAGCTTGTGCTGCAAGAACCGGTGAAATGCTGAATTATGCCAATATTGCAGATGAAGTGGGAAAAGATGCGGTGACGATTAAAAAATGGATCTCTATATTAGAGGCATCCGGAATCATCTATATTTTGGAACCGTTCGCAAGCAGCGCACTGAAAAGAGTGATCAAGACACCTAAGCTATATTTCAGGGATACCGGTCTGGCAGCATATCTTAGCAGATGGCTGACGCCGGATACGCTGGCAAATGGTGCAATGAGTGGTGCTTTTTTTGAAACCTTTGTAATATCCGAAATATTAAAGAGCTATTCTAACAGAGGGCTGGACTATCGCTATTTTGTATCCTATTATCGGGGGAAAGATAAGAAGAGGACAAAACGGGACGGACAGGTGTTGTCAGAAGAGGCTGAAATTGACTTTATCATCGAACAGGATGGTGTGTTATATCCGATTGAAATCAAAAAAAACAGTAAGGTAACAGCAGATATGACATCGGCATTCTGCGTTTTGGATGAAATACCGGAGAAAAAGAGAGGAATGGGAGCTGTTGTCTGCATGTGTCCGATGCCCGGTATGCTGCGGGAAAATATACTGCAGATTCCATACTGGTATATTTAAACACTAATTATAAGTAGTATACTTACGAGTAGTATAAAAATGCGACTAATCCTGAATCAGATTCAGGGTTAGTCGTATTATTAAACTGCACAACACAGGTGCATCAGCCAATTATCTCTTTCGCCAGTTCCTTCATATGTTCCACATCTGCTTCTTTCGTGGTCGTTTTGATCGTAACACGTAACAATCTTATTGGGAAAAGAAACTTGTTCTTTTCCCACTTCTGCTTTATAATATTCCTATATCAGTAAAGGGGGAGAAGCGGTATGGAATTTGTAACCTCCATAGAAAAAGCATCCGAGTGGGGTGTCACAAAGCGGATGGTAAATTATTGGTGTGCTATGGGAAAAATCTGTGGCGCTGAAAAAGAAGGGATCCGATGGAAAATTCCGATGAATGCGGAAAGACCGGACAGATATGGGGAAGGTCCGGCTCTGGTAGATTATGTTGTCAGGATCACGGGTAAGAAGGTAGGAGTGGGGATTCAAAGCTTTGAGGAGATTAGATCCACAGGGGCTTTTTATGTAGATAAGACATCTTTTATCAGTCAGTGGTGGGAAAATGAGCATGATGTAACATTGATCACAAGACCCAGACGATTTGGGAAAACGTTGAATTTAAGCATGATAGAATGCTTTTTCTCTCAAAAATATGCAGGTAGAGAAGATCTATTTGATGGTTTAAAAATCTGGGAAAATCAGATGTATCATCAGTTGCAGGGAACATATCCGGTTATTTTCCTGTCGCTTGCAGGGATAAAAGAAGAGACGTATGAGAGTGCATTTCGCTCATTGTGCTTTGAGATCAAATATATGGTGGATAATATCAAGGCAGGGCTTGATATGAAACACTTTTCGGAAGAAGAAAGATCACAGCTTGCCAGGATCAGTTGGGATATGGACGAAAATGTTGCAGTAAAATCGTTAAAATTATTAACACAGCTTCTATACAGATATTATGGGAAAAAACCTATCATTCTGCTGGATGAGTATGATACGCCTATGCAGGAAGCATACTTTCATGGGTATTGGGATCGTATGGCAGCATTTATGAGAGGATTTTTGAATAACACATTTAAAACAAATCCACTTTTGGAAAAGGCGCTTATGACCGGTATCACAAGAATCGGAAGAGAATCTATGTTTTCTGATATGAATCATATTGATGTGGCTGCCATTACCACGCATAAATATGAAACGGCATTTGGATTTACACAGAAAGAGGTATTTGCTGCGCTCGATCATGTGGAGCTGGGGAAATATAAAAAACAGGTGAAGCAGTGGTATGACGGTTTTATGATCGGCAGATGTAAAGATATCTACAATCCGTGGTCTATCACAAAGTTTATAGATTCGGATGGCAGATTTGATACATATTGGGCAAATACCAGTAGTAATACATTGATTAACAGATTGATAGCAAAAGGATCTCGTCATGTAAAATGTAATATGGAAGATCTGATGAATGGAAAACAGATTCGGGCACATATAGATGAAATGATCGATTTCTCTCTGCTGGATGCGGATGAAAATGCCATTTGGGGGCTTTTATTCACTACGGGATATCTGAGGGCGGATCATGTAGAAGAGGATTTATATACGCTGTCCTTTACAAATATTGAGATCAAAAAAATGTTTGTCAGAATGTTCAGAAAGTGGTTTTATCGCAGAGGAAGTGACTTTGGAGATTTTCAGAAGGCTTTGCTGGCGGGCAATGTCGAAGATATGAACTATTATATGAACATGGTTGCTAAAACAACCTTCAGCTATTTTGATTGCGGATCCGGTTATGGAGCAATTGATGAAACAGAAAGATTTTATCATGGGTTTGTGTTGGGATTGCTTGCTGAATTATCGGATCACTATCATATTACATCCAATCGGGAAAGTGGGATAGGACGATATGACATTATGATGAAGGCGGTAGATGCACGGCAGAGTTCTTGTATCATAGAATTTAAAGTATTCGATCCGAAGAGGGATAAAGATCTGGAGGAATGTGCGGATAAGGCACTGAGACAGATTGAGGAAAAGTGTTATGTGACAGAACTGCTTGCAGATGGAATAGATGCGGCAGACATCAAAAAGTACGGTTTTGCATTTGAAGGGAAGACTGTGCTGATCAAACAGGGCTTGTCGGAACAGGATTGACATATTTTGAAAATTGAGTGTCAGGTACCATTGATTTTGCAGGACAGATTGAGAGATGATACAGAATAGAATTGACATTTTACACAAAGAATGTAAAATATACTCATAAGTTACTAACTTATGAGTATATTTTTTAAAACTGTGTCAGGAGGACTTATGTTTCATTATAGGGAAAGTGAACTGGCAAAACTAAATAAACGATATCAGAACCGGCAATTTGAATGTATTGTTATTTATGGACGCCGACGAGTAGGAAAGACTGCGCTCATTAATGAATTCTGCAAAGATAAAAAAACCATTTTTTTTGCAGCATTAAATGCAACAGAACGGGAAAACCTGACAGCACTTTCTAAGGCAATTTATGAGTGCGAAAAGAAGGATGCCTGTGATGCACCGGTTTTTTCTTCATTTGACAGTGCATTAGATGCGATTACAGACATGGCGGAGGAACGTCTGGTATTTGTGATCGATGAGTTTTCGTATCTGGCAAAGGCAGCAGAGTCTATTTCATCACATTTGCAGCACATGATCGATCATAAATGGCAGCATACTAAATTATATCTGATCTTATGTGGTTCTTCCATGAGTTTTATGGAGGAGCAGGTACTGGGGTATGAAAGCCCGCTTTATGGGCGCAGGACAGCGCAATTTAAAATAGAACCGCTCAGTTATCGGGAGGTAGAAGCATTTTACCCGGGACTTTCAAAGCAGGAGCAGGCGCTGGTGTATGGTATTACGGGCGGGATTCCGCTTTATATCAATAAGCTGGGCGTGCAGGATGGAATAAAGGAAGCATTACTTGAAAATCTGTTTGATGCCAGCAGTTATCTTTTTGAGGAACCGCAGAACTTATTAAAACAGGAATTAAGGGAGCTTGCTGTATACAACACTATTATTACAACGATCGCATCCGGTGCATCTAAATTAAATGAAATAGCAACAAAGGCAGGGCTGGAAAACGCAGTCTGCAGTAAGTACACGAAGGTGCTTTTGGAACTGGGAATCATAAAGAAAGAAACGCCAATGACAGAAAAGCCGGGGAAAAAGACGATCTACAGACTGGCAGATCATTTCTTTGGCTTCTGGTATCGTTACGTTCCGCATAATATGGGAGCTATTGTATCAGAACGGATGGGAAGTATTTTTGATCAGGTTGTGGCAGGGTCTATATCCGATTATATGGGAACAGTATTTGAAGATATGTGTAAATGTTATATGCTCCGTTATGCGCAAAATCTTCATGTGCCAATTACGGATATTGGACAGTGGTGGGGGGCAGACCCCTCGCTTCACAAAGAGGTACAGATTGATATTGTAGCCGGCACAACGGATAAGGGAACCTATTATATCGGCTCCTGTAAATATAAAAAAGAACTAATTGGCGTGGATGAGTTAATGCTTTTAGAGCATTATGCAGGTGTATTTGGAAAGGGAAAAACTTATATTTACTATATATTTTCCAAAGGAGGATTTACACAGAATTTGGAGGAACTGGAAAAGAAAGGTGCTGTACATCTGATTTCGCTTGAGATGTTGTATGAGTAAGGCTTATGAAGAATATGGAGAGCGTATGATTGATGCATAATCATACTTATACTATAATGCGACTAATCCCGAACCTGATTCAGGATTAGTCGCATCTTTTTACCCAACGATCTCTTTCGCCAGTTCCTTCATATGCTCCACATCCGCATCTTTCATCGTTGTTTTGATCGTAACAACTTTATCGCAGATCTCCAGATTTTTCATCGTATCCAGAATTGCTTTCATGCTCTTGGCAGCGCATGGAGCCCAGGAGCCGTTTTCGATGATTCCCACTTTTCGCTTCTGGAAAGCCTTATGGGAAAGACGGTTCAAAAAGTCTTCCATTGGCGGGAATACGCCGCCATCATAGGAGGCTGCACAAAGCACAAGGCTGTCATAGCGGAAAGCATCCTCGATGGCTTCCGCCATGTCGTCGCGGGAAAGATCTGTGAACGCAACCTTTGCCGCACCGGCTTCCTGCAGCAGATTGACCATTTTTTCTGCCGCGGCTTTTGTGTTGCTATGGATGGAAGCGCATGCAACGAGAACGCCTTTGTCTTCCGGTTCATAGCTGCTCCAGATCTGGTATTTGCCGATATAGTAAGGCAGATTTTCTTTTAAGATCGGACCGTGCAGCGGACAGATTGTCTGAATGTCGAGCGTAGCGGCTTTTTTCAGAAGCGTCTGCACGGGAGAACCATATTTTCCTACAATATTGAAATAATATCTTCTGGCTTCACATGCCCAGTCCTCCTCTGTGGACAAAGCACCGAATTTGCCAAAACCATCGGCAGAGAAGAGAATTTTTTCTGTCATTTCATATTCTACCATGACTTCCGGCCAGTGCACCATGGGAGCCATGAAAAACTGCAGCGTGTGGCTGCCAAGTGAGAGTGTTTCTCCTTCAGCAGCCGTTAAGCATTTCTCTTCCAGTGACGGAATCTCAAAAAACTGTGGCAGCATGGCTTTTGCCTTTGCACTCATAACAAGCTTTGCCTGTGGGAACTGCTCTGTAAACAGCCTGATCCCTGCGGAATGATCCGGTTCTAAATGGGAAACGATCAGATAGTCGGCATTTCGTCCGTCTAAAGCGGCTTTCAGGTTAGACAGCCATTCATCTGTTTTTCTCGCATCTACTGTATCCATGACAGCAATTTTTTCATCTAAAATAACGTAAGAATTATAGGATACGCCGTTTGGCACCTCGTACTGGCTTTCAAAAAGATCAATCGTCGTATCGTCTGCACCGATGTAGCGGACTGCATCGGATATTGTGGTAGTCTGCATAAAAAAGACCTCCTTGTGTAAGATATGTTTATTTACTCGCAAACTGTTTGCTCGTTAATGGCACAAGAAAAACAAATGCCACCTTTTCGTGAACCCGGGCTCATGTATAATCGCCTCTGGCGATGAGCCTGGGCTACATCATGCATCTTCGATACATGATATTGGTCGCTCGTTTTTTTCTGTACCACGTTACATTATAGCATTAAAAAGTGGGAGCGTCGATGCTGCTTTTTATAAAATGCGAAATGGCTGCTTTTTTGTAAAATGCGAAATTTGTCGATGAAATGTGGTTAAGAAACGGTAAAAGGATAGGGGGTTTTTGTGACATATTCTGTAGAGTTATGGTAAAATATTGACGTGATAAAAAATACACCAAAAAAGTAATGTAATTACATGCAAAGAAAGGAGAAGCGAATGTTAGAAGTTTTTTACAGAAAAGTAGGAGGAGACTACAGCAACGTGCTTTACAGACTGGAGAATGATGAAACAATTTTGCTTTTTCTGGAAAAGTTTTTGCGGGAAGACAGTTATCAGAATTTCCTGATGAAATATGCGGCGCATGAAGAGAAGGAAGCGTATCGTTGTATCCATACCTTAAAGGGTGTGAGCCTGAATCTGGGATTCGGGGATCTGTCCCGGATCAGTGAGGAGATTGTAAATGAGTTTCGAGCAGGTTTCCCGGAGCTGACGGTTGATCAGTTTGCGGTTCTGGAAAGAAGATATAATACGGTGATCGAAGGAATCCGGGAAGTGTTGCAAAAAAGTTATTGACAATAAAAATAACAACGTATATAATCAGTTTCAACAGCAAACATATTATTCCTACGTAGATAGTGGGAAAAATAGAAACGGGCAGCTGTAAACGGAAAGTCGCTGCTCAAAATGAAGGAGGAACTGAAATGAGTCAGATTAAGGAAAGCGCATTGGAACTGATCGGAAAAACACCGATTTTGAAACTGAACGGATACAGCAAAAAGGCAGGGGTCACAGAAGCAACGATTCTTGCAAAGCTTGAGTATCTGAATCCGGCAGGTTCTGTAAAGGACAGAATCGCACTTGCCATGATCGAGGATGCAGAGGAGAAGGGTATTTTAAAAGAGGGGGCTACGATCATCGAGCCTACCAGCGGAAATACCGGAATCGGTCTTGCAGCTGTGGCAGCAGCAAAAGGCTATCATGCGATACTGACGCTGCCTGATACTATGAGTGTGGAAAGAAGAAATTTATTAAAAGCATATGGTGCTGAACTCGTCCTGACAGAAGGTGCAAAGGGTATGAAGGGTGCCATTGCAAAGGCAGACGAACTGGTAAAAGAAATTCCGGGTGCAGTCATTCTCGGACAGTTTGTAAATCCGGCAAATCCGGCAGTACACAAGAAAACAACAGGACCGGAAATCTGGGAACAGACAGACGGTAAGGTTGATATCTTCGTAGCAGGTGTCGGTACAGGCGGAACCGTAACGGGCGTCGGTGAATATTTGAAGGAACAGAATCCTGATGTGAAGATTGTAGCGGTAGAACCTGCAACAAGCCCTGTGCTTTCCAAAGGAACACCGGGAGCACATAAGATCCAGGGAATCGGTGCAGGTTTTGTACCGGAAGTATTAAATACAAAGGTATATGATGAAGTGATCACGATTGAAAATGAAGATGCCTTTACAGAAGGCAGGGCATTTGCGGTAAGCGAAGGTATTCTGGTCGGTATCTCTTCCGGTGCAGCACTGAAAGCAGCAACAATTCTGGCAAAGAGACCGGAGAACAAGGGCAAAACGATCGTAGCACTTCTGCCGGATTCCGGTGACAGATATCTGTCTACCGCACTGTTTAACAATTAATAGTTGACAAAAATTATCAGTTTAGTATAATGGGACAAAATAAGGGAGTAGTCGGCACGAAGTGCGGTGAAGTCAACATACTGGATTTGTTCCTGGCATCATCTGAAATGACGAGACTTATCTGCGATAGCATCAGTCTATCCGGATAAGTCTCTTTTTATATGTAGCGAGGGAACGAAATCAAGCGGCTGCGAAGCAGACATTTGATTTCGCCCGAGCGTACAACGAGAAAATCAGAAGCAGCGAAGCTGCGACGCTTCGGAGAAGCGGGATTTTCGAGTATGAAGAGGGAACGAAATCAAGCGGCTGCGAAGCAAATGTGCGGCCAAATAACCTGCGTAGCAGGTTATAGCTTCCCGGGTGCACACTCACAGTAAGGAAAGGTAAAAAACATGAGTTTATGGGAATTGTTTATAATAGCGGTCGGACTGTCAATGGATGCATTTGCAGTCTCTGTCTGTAAGGGACTGTCAGTGCAGAAAGTAAAACCTAAGCACTATCTGATCGTTGCAGCTTATTTTGGCGGCTTTCAGGCTTTGATGCCGCTTCTTGGCTATCTGCTCGGTGTCCGGTTTGAGGCGATGGTAGCCAATGTGGATCACTGGATCGCATTTGTGTTGCTTGGACTGATCGGTGCCAATATGGTGCGCGAGTCCAGGGCCGGGGAAGAAAAACTGGATGATTCCTTTACGGTTTCCACCATGTTACTTTTAGCGGTTGCAACAAGCATTGATGCATTGGCGATCGGTGTAACCTTTGCTTTTCTGGGTGTGAATATTGTCGAGGCGATCATTCTGATCGGTATTACAACGGGAATTATTTCAGGTGTGGGACTCAAAATTGGAAATGTGTTCGGAAGCCGCTATAAATCGAAAGCAGAGATGGCAGGCGGTATTGTGTTGATCCTGATGGGAATCAAGATTCTGGTACAGCATCTGCTGGGGCTGGGGTGAACAGAAAAACAGAAAAACAGAAAAATACCTATTAAGTTCACGTGTTTTTTTCCGATATGTATAGTATAAGAACAAACATCAATACACATAAAGGAGGAGTTACCATGCGTATTGAAGCTTATACACAGATTCAGCAGCTTTATAATACATCGAAAGCAGGAAAAACACAGAAGACAACAAATAAGAGCTTTATGGATGCGGTTCAGATATCAAGCACGGGAAAAGATTATCAGACCGCTAAAGCTGCCGTTTTTGCAGCTCCGGATATTCGTGAGGATGTAACAGCCCCGATCAGGGAGGCAGTACAGTCCGGCAGTTATGATGTATCTTCTGATGATTTTGCAGAGAGATTACTGGAAAAATATAGTACATTATTAGGCTGATGAAAAAGAAAAACGGTGTCTGTGCCTAAAAGGCCAGGCACCATTTTTGTAATGAGATCCGGAAAGGAAATATATACATATGGCAAGTCTGATGGAAAATTTGATGGATGTATTGGAAGAAGAGGGCGGATATTATGATGCGCTTCTGGAATTGTCCATGAAAAAAACAGAGGTCATTGTTTCAAATGATATACCGGCGTTGCAGCAGATCACCGAGCAGGAACAGCTTCTGGTCGATCGGGTAAACGATGTGGATAAAAGACGGATGGGCATCATGGAGGATATGGCAAATGTCATGAATCGTGATGTCGGTACACTGACGATCCCGGTGCTGATCAAGGCGCTGGATGCCAGAGCACAGGAACAGAGAAGATTGTCTGAGGCGAGTGATAAACTGAAGGAAACCGTGAAAGCCATGGCACGGATCAATGAACAGAACCGGGAGCTTCTGCAGAGTGCACTTGAAATGGTGGAATTTGACCTGAATCTGGTGCGGGGCTTAAAGGCTGCACCACAGACGGCGGAATACAATAAAGGTGCCATGAATGCAGGCAATTATATGGCACCGTCAAGAGGCGGATTTGATGCTAAACAGTAAGAAAATGAGGTGAGGAAATGTCCTTATTCGGTAGTTTATATGTAGGTGCCTCCGGCTTACAGACCGGGCAGAACGCACTTAATACAACAGCACATAACTTATCTAATGTAGATACAAAGGGATACACAAGACAGCAGACATTGCTGACGGATAAAAATTATAACCTTTTGTCGGTCAATCCGAAAGCAGCAGCGAACCAGCAGACGGGGCTGGGCGTTACCTATGCGGATGTCAGACAGGTCAGGGACAGCTTCCTCGACCAGAAATACAGAAAGGAATCGGGCAGAAGTGCCTTTTATGAGGTTTCCTATAATACACTCGGTGAGGTGGAGACACTGCTGGGAGAGCTGGACGGCGAATCCTTCAGTGAATCAATGAATGATCTTTGGGAAGCGGTGCAGGAACTGGCAAAACAGCCTGCAAGCTCCGTTACACAGGGACTTCTGATCCAGCGTGCATCACAGTTTGTGGAGCAGGCGGGTAATGTGTACAGTGCTCTTTCCAAGTATCAGGATAACCTGAATAATCAGATCAAAGGAGAGGTTGATCAGATCAACCAATATGCAGACCGTCTGTTTGCATTAAATAATGAAATCATCAAGATTGAAACCGGTGGAATTGAGCGTGCAAACGATCTGCGTGATGAACGGAACCAGATATTGGATGCACTTGGTGGATATGGCAATATTTCCTACAGTGAAGACTGGAACGGCAGTGTGAATGTGAAGTATGAAGGGCATACGCTGGTAAATGCAACACAGGTCTTCAAGATTGGACTGGATCAGGATTCGGATACCGGCTTTTATACGCCGTTCTGGCAGGGAGATGCCAAGAAGATCCCACAGGAAAACGGTACCTTCCGTTACGATATTTCCAATTGTAAGGTATTTGATCTGACAAGAGAAATTTCAACAGCCTGCAATACAGATATCGGAAGTCTGAAAGGCATGCTGGTTGCCCGTGGCGATCACAGGGCTGATTATACGGATCTGCAGGATGTGGATGCCTATAATGAAACGATCTCTTCTTCCATTCTGATGAATGTGGAAGCAGAATTTGACAATCTGGTTCATAATATCGTTACAAAGATCAACGAAGTACTGGAAAATGCGGCAGAGAAGGAGGGGGCACCTTATCTGCGGAACGAAGACGGTACGATCATACAGCTGTTCCAGCGTATTTCCAGTGATACATATGATGAAAATGGAAAACTGATCCGGGAGGATCTGTCGGCCGGTAAGGAAAATACATTATTTACGATTTCTAATCTGGTGGTCAATCCGGATCTTGTAAAAGAACCGACAAAGCTTGGTTTCGTTAAAAATGATAAGAAAGAGGATTATGCGATTGCACAGGAGCTGCAGGCTGTTTTTGAAACAAAAGCATATTGCCTGAATCCAAATGTGACAACGAAATCGAATCTGATCGATTATTATTCCAACATTGTCAGCCAGGTGGCAAATACAGGTGCTGTATTTAAGAGCATCTATGAAAACGAAGAAACGACAGTCAGCTCCACAGATAATGCCAGACAGCAGGTAGTTGGCGTTTCCGATGAAGAAGAATTGTCTAATATGATCAAATTTCAAAATGCGTATAATGCGTCAAGCCGTTATATCAATGTGATCGACCAGCTTCTGGAGCACATTATCAACACACTTGGTGCATAGGAGAGGAGTAGCATATGCCTTCTACATTTTTTGGACTGAATACTGCATACACAGGTCTGATCGCATCCAATGCATCGATCAATACTGCGGGTAACAACATTGCCAATGTGGAAACCAAGGGGTATTCCAGACAGACGGTGACCCAGCAGGCAAGTGATGCGATCCGTACTCATACGACATATGGATGCGCCGGTGCAGGCGTTGATACAAAGTCCATTGACCGTAACAGAGACGCCTTTTATGATTTTAAATACTGGAATAACAATGATAAAGTGGGCGAGTATGGTGAAAAAGAATATTATATGAAGCAGATAGAGGATCTGTTTGCGGATGATAATAAGACGATCAAGGGATTTACGACCGTATTCAATGAACTGTCCCAGGCACTGGCGGAGCTGCAGAAAAATCCGGGCGATGTAACAACAAAATCACAGATGATCGGATTTGCCAATAACCTGTCGTATTATTTTAATACGGTAGCGGAGAATCTGGTCAATATCCAGACGGATATCAATGCAGAGATCAAAAATAAAGTGGATGAGATCAATTCCTACGCCGCAGAGATTGCTTCTTTAAATGAGCAGATCAATGTGATTGAACTGACAGGGACAACTGCGAATGAGCTTCGCGACAGAAGAGACCTTCTGATCGACCAGCTTTCCCTGGTTACAAATGTAGAAATAAATGAAACACCCATCCGGGATCCGAATTATCCGGACAGAGAAACGGGCGCAAACAGATATACCGTAAAGATTGCGGGCGGACAGATGCTTGTGGATGGGAATGCTTATAATGAGCTGGAATGTGTTGCAAGAGCAAATTATGAAGCAAACAATCAGTCTGATGCGCTGGGGCTTTTTGATATTGTCTGGAAGAACGGGAATGAGTTCAGTATGTCAAGTAACCGGATCGGCGGACAGCTGCAGGGTTTGATTGCTCTTCGCGACGGAAATAACGGCGAATGTTTTAAAGGAACGGTGTCAAAGATCAGCAAAAATCAGACAAGCGGTAAGAATGAGGTAACGATCGATGTCAGTGCTTCCTATCTGAAAGATCTGAATAAGTCAACCTTGCCGGACAAGGGCGGTGTGATCCAGATCGGAAATCAGGAATACTATTATGATACCTTTAAAGCAGTTTACGGTGCAGACGGCAAGATTGAAAAATATGTGTTTGAGATCAGTGATGATCTGAATAAAAACAGCAGACAGCCGGCGGATGACCGGATCGGTAAAGAAGCACAGATCGGCGTTTCTATCGACTATCAGGGCGTTCCGTACTACCAGCAGCAGCTCAATGAATGGGTCAGGACCTATGCGCAGGCATTTAATAAGATCCTGACAGGACAGGATGCGGTAGATGGCTATGGCAATGCGGCAGACATTTTATTTGTTGCAAACGAGGCAACAGATGTGACGCAGCGTAAGTTTGTGACATCCAGAAATCAGACACCGGGCGCCACAGTGTCCAGCACGGATGATACATATTATTACCTGACAGCAACTAATTTTGCGATCAATAAGGAAATGCTGGATGATCCACAGCTTCTGGCAACACATACAGGAGCGGGAACAGGGCCGGAAGGGTATGATCTCGTTAAAGATCTGATCGACCTGCAGACAAATAAAGATAAGATGAGCTTCCGCGGATGCTCGGCAAAGGATTTTCTGCAGTGTGTTTTATCGGATGTATCGCTGAATGCGAGCAGTGCCAATACATTTTCCGCAAGCTATCAGAATATTGCAAAAACAATCGATACACAGAGATTGTCTGTCAGTGGCGTAGATACGGAGGAAGAGTCTCTGAACCTGGTACAATATCAGCGTGCATACAATCTGGCATCCCAAATGATACAGGTGCTGACAGAGGTATATGACAGATTGATCCTGCAGACAGGGGTATAGTTTTTATTGGTTTGAGCCGATGTAATAAGTAGAAAACAGCATGACAGCAATGGAATAGAAAGAGGCAGTATATGAGAATCACGAATAAGATCATCTCCAATAATTCTGTAACAAATATCAATCGAAATAAGGTGCTGGAGGATAAGATCAACACACAGCTTTCTACAGGATCAAAGATCAGCCGTCCGTCCGATGATCCGGTTGTAGCGATCCGTGCGCTGCGCCTTCGTACAAATTTAAGCCAGGTAAACCAGTATTATAAGAAGAATGTTCCGGATGCGGAGTCGTGGCTGGATATTACGGAAAGTGCGATCACTACAGTGGTAGATATTGTATCTGATTTTTATAAAAACTGCGAAAAAGGAGCAGCGGGCTTTAACACGACCGAGGACAGGAGCAAGGTACTTGAAAATCTGAAATCGATGCAGAAGGAAGTATATGCGACAGGTGATGCGGATTATGCGGGACGTTATGTATTCAGTGGTTATCGTACAGATACATCCGTTACGTTTGGCAATGCGGTGAAGCAGAATTACAAGATCACGGAGCAGCTTACCGTAGACAGTCTCAGTGACATGACCTATGTGGACAGTGGAAAGCTGAAAAATATGACAGAGGCAAATGCGGAAGGGCTTGGCACGACAGAGCAGGATGTTACATCGTCTACCGTACACAGAATGCGTTTATCTTATAATAAATGCTCCGATACTGTGGCACCGACGATCACTTATTATGATGCAGGCGGTAATCAACAGACAATGACAGCAGAAATCGTATCCGCTTATGATACGGCAAGAAATGCCTATACAAGTGCAGATCAGGCTGCAGACGGTGTTGTATACATTCCGGAGACGGGCGAACTGATCCTGAGTGATACAGCTTATGGGAAGCTTGCAGGCGTGAAGGATAATGCTGCAACATCGGATGTAGATGAAGGAGAAATCCGTGTTACTTATGAAAAGGGTACTTTTGAGAAAAATGATTTAAGACCGGAGCATTATTTTGCATGTACTTCAGAAGGGATTGATTATAATCCGGGTTACCTGACCGGTGCAACCGATGATAACAGCAAGCAGTATATTTCCTATGATGTGGGATTTAACCAGAGCGTCCGTGTCAATACACTGGCAAGCGAGCTTTTTACACCGGCGCTCCGCAGAGATATGGACGATCTGATCAGTGCGATCGGGGATGTGGATACGATGGAGAAAAATATTTCCACGCTCAAGGATATGCTGAAGAAAGATCCGGATAATGCAGAGCTGCAGGAAAGACTGGATGCAGCAAATAAATCTTACACACTGATGAACGACAAGATGCAGAAGCTGTTTGAAAGCAGCATGACAAAGGCACAGGGACATCTGGATCTTGCTAATTCCGCACTGACTGCGACAGGTAACAGAGGTTCCCGTGTGGAACTTGTTTCTAACCGGCTCGCAAAGCAGCAGACAAACTTTAAAACACTTTCCTCCGAGAACGAGGACGTGGATATTACAGAGGTAACAGTCAATCTCCGCAGTGTAGAGCTGGCATACAATGCATCACTGATGGCAACAGGTAAGATTGCCCAGACGACACTACTGAACTACCTATAAAAAGAAAGGGAAAAATGATGGAAATTAATTCAAGAATTTTTGGACAGATTTGTATTGATGATAGCAAAGTACTCCATTTCGTAAACGGAATCGTGGGATTTCCGCAGTTGACAGAGTTTGCACTGATCCACGATCAGGAAAAAGAGGGGGGCATCCAGTGGCTGCAGTCCATGCAGGAACCGCAGTTTGCACTGCCTGTAGTCAATCCGCTCGTCATTATGTCGGAGTACAATCCGCAGGTGGAAGATGAACTGTTAAAACCGCTTGGCAACTTTGAAAATGATGATATGCTGGTGCTTGTAACGGTGACAGTACCCTCTGATCTGACTAAGATGAGCGTCAATCTGCAGGGACCGATCGTGATCAACGCGGCAACGAAAAAAGCCTGCCAGATCATTGCGGAAGGATATGATGTCAAGTATCCGATCTATGAGCTGTTAAAGAGCAGAAAGGCAGGTGAATGATATGCTGGCATTATCGCGAAAAAAAGGAGAAGCACTTGTTATTAACAATAATATTGAAGTAACTGTTCTGGAGGTCAAGGGCGATCAGGTAAAGATCGGCATATCAGCACCAAAGGAAGTTCCGATCTACCGGAAAGAAGTCTATCTGCAGATTCAGGATTCCAATAAGGAAGCCATGCAGGCAGATCTGGAAGCTTTGAAAAAACTTTTTTAGGATTGTTAATAATGAGAGGGGAAATGTCGATATATATAAATGAAGATAGCTATGAAACGAACAGGGAGGTGTTAATATGGCTATTGAACCGATTGGAAGCATGATGAGCCTGCAGGCACAGACGGTAATGCCGCAGGAAACAGGCAAACCTGTTGCAGAGAGCACGGATGCGACGGCACAGGAAGTGGGAGCACAGCTGGATCGAACGACAGCGGGTGTTGCCAAGGTACAGGAAACAGGAGAAGACGGCAGTAACGCTTATAGCGGAAACGGACAAAGCAACCAGCCGTCAAACGATCAGATCAAACAGGCTGTGGATCAGCTGAACAAAAAGATGGCAAATTCAGAGGCTGTATTTGGCATTCACGAAAAGACGAATCGTGTTACGATCAAGATCGTAGATAAAGATACAAAGAAGGTAATAAAGGAACTGCCGCCGGAAAAAACCCTGGATATGATTGCCAAGGTATGGGAAATGGCTGGCATTTTGGTAGACGAGAAGCGATAGGAGGCTGTTTATGACGATTAGAATTACAGGTATGAATTCGGGTTTGGATACGGAAAGTATTATTACAGAGCTGGTATCTGCCCAGAGCGCCAAGAAAAACAGCCTGGTAAAGGCACAGACAAAGCTTTCATGGAAGATGGATGCGTGGAAGACTTTGAATAGTAAGATTTACAGTTTCTATACAGGAACAGTCAGTGATCTGCGTTTGTCCACTGCTTATGCAAAGAAGAAAACGACCGTATCGAACAGTTCTGTTGCTTCTGTTATTGCAGATGCCAATGCAACAGACGGAGTACAGACATTAAAGGTCAATAAGCTTGCAAAATCAGGGTATCTGACCGGCGCAGAGCTCAAAAAGTCAAACGGAAGCCTTGCCTCCTATACAAGCTCTACAAAGCTGAAAGATATCGAAGGCATGCAGCTTGGCGGAGATGGAAAGATCAGCCTGACATTAAAGACGGGCGGTAAGAGCACAGATATCAGTCTGTCGGGTGATGCAACGATCGCAGAGCTGACAAAGCAGTTAAAAAATGCGGGCGTGAATGCTTCTTTTGATGAGACCTATCAGAGATTTTTCATCAGCTCTACCACAACAGGAAAAAATGCAGATTTTTCTCTGACAGCAAATGATCAGAATGGATTTAACGCGCTTTCCGCATTAGGGATTAATGTTCTCGATACTGCAACAAAGAGTGAATATACACGTTTTGCCAATATGTCCGATGCGGAAAGGTCCGCTTATATAGATGCGCAGGTGCAGGTAAAGACAGAATCTGCAAATGCAGCGATCACTGCTGCAGAAAAGACAATTACTGATAATCAGAAATTATTTGATGAATTTTTTGAGAAAAATACAAATCCGGAGCTTGTAAAGGATGATTTGCAGACATCAGAGCAGATTAAAACATACAAAGAAAAACTGACAGCTTACAGGGACGGACTCAAGGATGCGCCGGAAGGGGAAACAGAAGATGCAAAGACCGAGCGTGAGGAAAAGCTCAAAGCGGCAGAGGCTACGCTGAAAAGTGTTGATACACTTGCCGGTTATGTATCCAAGATAGAAAGTGCACAGCAGACAAAGGCTGATAATGAGGCACTGGTGGCAAATAACAGTGCATCGATCAGGAATGAGGTAACACAGGATCTGGAAAAAAGGATCACAATGGCAAAAACCGCTCTGACCAGTAGCGCTTACTCCGGTCAGGCAACCAGAATCGAAGGACAGGATGCGGAGATCGAGCTGAACAATGCAACATTTACATCAGCAGCCAATAACTTCACGATCAATGGCATGACGATCACAGCGCTTGCAGAATCTGCAGAGACTGTGACACTGACGACTTCCAATGATTATGACGGCATTTATGATACGATCAAGAAGTTTATCAAGGGCTATAATGAGCTGATCAATGAAATGGATAAGCTCTATAATGCAGATTCTTCCAAGGGCTATGAACCGCTGACTTCTGATGAAAAGAAAGAAATGAGCGATTCGGAGATCGAGGACTGGGAGAAGAAGATCAAGGAATCACTTCTGCGCAGAGACAGCACGTTAAGTGATGTATCTTCTGCAATGGAAGAAGTTATGGGATCGGGATTTGCCGTTGGTGGAAAGACTTATTATCTGAGCAGCTTTGGTATCAATACACTTGGTTATTTTACTGCTGCGGATAATGAAAAACATGCATATCATATTGACGGTGATAAAGATGATTCTTCCACATCCGGTAATACAGATATCCTGAAGACAATGATCACCAATGAACCAAAGACTGTGATCGATTTCTTCCAGCAGCTCAACAACAGTCTGTACACAAAGCTGACAGAGAAGATGGGTGCTAACAGTATGCGGAGCATCTACAAGGCTTACAATGATAAACAGATGAAGCAGGAGTATGATGACTATACAAGCGATATCGCAGAGCAGGAAGAAAAACTGAAAGCACTGCAGGATAAATGGTACGAGAAGTTCAGTGCAATGGAAACCGCACTCGCAAAACTGTCATCCAAAACAAGCGCAATAGCGGGATTGTTAGGTTAAGGAGCAAAGGAATATGGCAGCAAATCCATATGCGCAGCAATATGCGCAGTACAATACAAATAAGATTATGAGTGCATCTCCGGCGGAGCTTACGTTGCTGCTCTATGAAGGTGCGATCAAGTTCTGTAATATGGCGATCATGGGTATTGAACACAATGATATCCAGAAGGCAAATGATAATATCAAACGCGTACAGAGGATCATTGATGAATTCCGTGCTACACTGGATATGCGATATCCGGTGGCGGAGGATTTTGACCGTGTATACAAGTATCTTCTGGAACGGTTGTTGGAAGCCAACATTAAGAAAGATAAAGAAATTCTGGAGGAAGTGAATACGCACCTGCACTCTATGCGTGACACATGGAAAGAGGTCATGAAGAAGGCGGGAAACGGCAGGTAACGGAATGGAGAAACAGTACATTACAATTCTGATAGAAAGTCTGCAGAAAAAAAGTGCGATACTGTCTGAGCTGATTGGAAACAGTAAGAATCAGGCTGCGCTCTTGAAAGAGGATATGGTGGACTGGGATGCATTTGACCGGGGCACGGATGCAAAATCCGATCTGATCAATGCACTCAATCAGCTTGATCAGGGATTTGAAACTGTATTCGCGCATGTCGGTGAGCTGCTGCAGAGTCCGGAAGGAAAGAAAACATATGCACAGCAGATCAGAACACTCCAGGAACTGATCACCGAGGTGACGGACAAGAGTGTGGAATTGCAGGCGGATGAGGCACGGAATAAAGCAGCTGTAGAAAAAAAGTTTCAGGAGTACAGAGCCGGAATCCGGAAGGGAAGAACCTCTTCCAGAGTGGCATACGGATATTATCAGAATATGAACCAAATGAATTATCTGCCACCACAGTTTCTGGATAATAAGAAATAGAAAAGCAGGCAGGTATATGCAGATCATTACATTTCATGGGGATGTGGAAACGACATCCTATTTCCTGACACAAATAGAAAAACAGCTTAGAAAGGACGGATATGAGGTCTGTCCTTTCTATTTTGATGCAGAAAAAAAGACTGCGGAAGGGACGGATGAAATAATGCAGGGGGCGTATTTCCTGACCTTTAATTTTGCAGGACTTTACGGAGAGGATATGTGGCTTGCCGGGGATGGCAGGGAACCGGTTGCAGACACCTATAGGCTGCGCTGCATCAATATCATTGTGGATCATCCGTACCATTATCATGCTTTTATACAGGAGCAGCTTGAGAAGAGAGCAGACAGGTACATGCAGATCTGTATCGATCAGCTGCATATGGCTTATATGCATCGTTATTTTCCGCAGGTAAAGCTGGGACCGTTTCTGCCAACCGCCGGAACCGAGATGCTGTGTAAACCATGGGGGGAACGGACGACGGATATTTTGTTTACGGGAACGTATGTCTGTCCGTCTCATTTTGATGTATTTATTAACCGGAACGGAGAGGAATACACTCAGTTTTATCATTCGATCATAGACGAGGTGCTGTCAGATCCACATGCTCTTTTGGAGGATGTGGCAAGACGCAGGCTGACGGAAGAAATACCGGAGGCAACAGAGGATGAACTCAGAGAGACATTGGGACATATCCAGTTTCTGGATTATTATATCCGTTTTACGTTGCGGGGAAATGTAGTAGCTGCACTTGCAGATGCCGGGCTGAAGGTGCATATCATTGGCGCGGGCTGGGAGAATCTGCCTTGTAGTCATCCGGAAAATCTGATCCTGTCGCCGTATGCAAGTTCTGAGGAGTGCCTGCTGGCACTCGCAGATGCAAAGCTGGCACTGAATGTTCTGCCATGTTTTCATGCAGGCGCGCATGACCGGATCTTCAATACGATGCTGGCGGGTGCGGTCTGCGTAACGGACAGTAATCCCTATCTGGATCAGATTCTGATAGACGAGGAGAATGTTATCCTGTATGATAGAGAAAGACCGGGAGAACTTGCAGACCGGTTGACCGTACTTTTGCAGCCGCAGATGGATGAAAAGCTGCAGAAGATCGCAAAAGCTGGAAGAGAACTGGCAATGGCAGGTCATACCTGGGAAGCCAGGACAAAAATACTGGAGGAAATCTTGTGAAATATGATTATTTGATTGTGGGCGCGGGGCTGTTTGGCTGCGTGTTTGCCCATGAGATGAAAAAAGCGGGGAAATCCTGTCTGGTAATAGAAAAAAGAGACCATATTGCGGGCAATATTTATACGAAAGAGCAGCATGGAATCCGGGTGCATCAGTATGGCGCCCATATTTTCCATACATCTGACCGGGAAGTGTGGGACTATGTCAATGCGCTGGCAGATTTCAACAATTACATCAATTCGCCCGTAGCGGTTTATGAAGGCGAGCTTTATAATCTGCCGTTTAATATGAATACTTTTCATGCTCTGTTCGGCGTAAATACGCCAAAAGAGGCAAAGCAGGTGATCGCAGAGCAGATCAAGGAAGCCGGTGTTACCGATCCGCAGAATCTGGAACAGCAGGCAATTTCTCTTGCCGGAACGACGGTATATGAAAAGCTGGTCAAGGGCTATACGGAGAAGCAGTGGGGGCGTGACTGCAAAGAGCTTCCTCCGTTTATCATAAAAAGATTGCCACTGCGTTATACTTATGATAATAATTATTTTAATGACCGGTATCAGGGCATTCCGGTAGGTGGTTATACACAGATCGCGGAAAAACTGCTGGCAGACATTCCGGTCAGACTGGAAACAGAGTACAAAGCGTTTCTGGCAGAAACGGAAGATACCTTTGAAAAGGTATTGTATACAGGTATGATCGATGAGTTTTTTGACTATTGCTATGGACAGCTGGAATATCGATCCCTGCGGTTTGAAAGTGAGTATCTGCCGGATGAAGATAATTTCCAGGGCAATGCGGTTGTCAACTATACGGAGCGCAAGATCCCGTATACCCGTATCATTGAGCATAAGCATTTTGAATTTGGTAAAGGCGAAGGAACGGTCATCACAAGAGAATATCCTGCAGCATTTACGCGGGGAGACGAGCCGTATTATCCGGTCAATGATGAAAAGAACGGGCAATTGTATCAGAAATATGCGGCACTTGCCAAAGAACAGGGAAATATTCTGTTTGGTGGAAGGCTTGGCCAATATAAATACTATGATATGGATAAAGTGATCAGAGCAGCGCTTGATATGGCTGCTGCGGAAATAGAGAGGTAAGAAAATGGCAGAGAAAAAGATCCTTGCACTGATCCCTGCAAGAAGCGGATCCAAGAGTGTTGTGAATAAAAATATCAGAAAGATCAACGGAAAACCGATGATGGCATATTCGATAGAACATGCAAAGGCATCGAAATATATCAACCGCATTATTGTTTCCACAGACAGTGAGGAATATGCACAGATCGCAAGAGAATACGGTGCGGAAACACCGTTTATCCGTCCGGCAGAATATGCCACGGATACAGCACTGGATATCGATGTATTTGCTCATGCACTTTCTTTTTTGAAAGAGAAAGAGGATTATGTACCGGATATCATCGTCCAGCTCAGACCGACCTATCCGTTCCGCGATCCGGCAGATATTGATGCCATGATCGAGATCATGTTAAATGATGAGACGGTAGATGCTGTCCGCAGTATTAAGAAAAACGAAGTGGTTCCGCATAAGATGTGGTATTTAGGAGAAGACGGAACACTGGATCCGATCTTAAAAGATATTCCGGAAGCCTATAATATGCCGCGGCAGCAGCTCCCTGACACTTATTATCAGAACGGAAATGTGGATCTGCTCAGACCGCGCAATGTGACAGAGCTGCATTCCATGACCGGTAAGAAGATCAAAGGCTATGTGATGAAGGAAATGTATGATGTGGACACAGAGGCGGATTTTGCCAGAGTGGACGATTTTATGCGGATCCGTCAGGGTGGTAAGCTGTTTGTATTTGATATTGACGGTGTGATCGCCATGAAGCGTGAAGATCTGGATTATGGTCAGGCAATGCCGAATGAGAGAATGATCCGTATCATCAACAAGCTGCACGACTGGGGCAATCGCATCGTACTCTTTACTGCCCGCGGTTATGTGACCGGTATCGACTGGAAACCTGTGACAGAAAAGCAGATGCAGGACTGGGGTGTGCAATACGATGAACTGCATATGGGAAAACCGAATGCGGATTATTACGTAGATGATAAAATGCTGGATCTGGAATTTTTGTACCGGGAATTTGAGAAAGAAGAGTAAAGGAAACGGATGTGCTTTTGAAAAGTACATCCGTTTTTAACAGTAATTATTAAATAACATACCGGAATAAGCACTGGTGATATACGGTGACGGGTAATTCTTGCCCGGATTTTTGTATGCTACGATTGTCTTATTAACGTATTCCATCGGATTTAATGAAATCTGATTGCTTTTTCTGAGCATGGCGTTTGCAAAATCCTGCACAGGTTTCAGGCTCGTCTGTGCATCTGCCTGGGCGGCATCGGAAAGCTGTGTATCATCTACCTGCAGAGTGCCATCTGCCGTAAAAGAAAGACCGATGGAAGAAAGCGCCTGTGCGTAATGCCGGGAGATCCGGGAAAACTCACTGAGGAGCTGGGAACTTCTCGTATGTGCATCCTGCGGCTGCGCGATCCTGCCGATATATTCGTTATAACTGTCTGCAAGAGAATGCACATTTTCCCGTAGACTTTCCATATCATCTTTGATTCCAATCTCTGTCACGGTATCAGGATCAGGACTTGTGCCCTGCAATGTGATCTCGTAGGCCTTTTCCACGGTAAAGGTGTTGGAAGAGGCGGTATGTTCAATATGATTGATCTCAAATAAAGCATTTTCGGGAGTCTGCGATACCTGATCCATACCAAAGTAGGATACGATACCGGCCTTTTTGCTTGTGTTATGATCACTGATCTCAAATTGAAGTTCTTTGCCGTCCGGTTTTCCGGTTGCTTCGGAGGAGAGCTTTAAAAATACATTTCCTTCATGATCGGGAAGTACCTCCGCACTGAGACCGACGTCGGACTTTGTGATAAGACGTCCGAGACGTTCCATGACTTCACGGTTTGTATCATCTTCTTTGAGCTGGAACTGAAATTCGTAGTTCATATCGGAAACGGACAGATCAAAGGAGTATGTATCCGGTGCAAGAGAAATTCTGGCATCGCCGGGAACAGCTTTGCCGAAATTGACCTGACTGCTTGCCAGCCGTTCTACGGAAAGCGTAAAGGAAGGCGCATGATCTCCGCTTTCACTGCCAACGTAAGAGGCACTTGCAATGCTTTCTTTTGTAGAGTAGGCAACTTTCTGCCGGAGCAGCTGTTCGGATTCACTGCTTCCTTTGGTAGAGATCAGTGCATTTCTGAAAAGCCTTGACTGCTCTTTCAGAGAAACCGCATACTGCTTTGCTTCGTCGCTTGTATCCAGAATACAGAGAGGCGCTTCTTTATTTAATTTGATAATGGAATTATAAATACTGCGCAGATCACTCTTCTTGTGCGTATCAAGTGCAGTATTTGACTTGGGCGCATATTCCGTCAGGTAGTGATTGTAAACCTGATTAAGCGCATCGAATCCGATTGCCATCAGAAGCCCTCCTTTCTTCCTTGAATCTGCATAAATGCGGCGTTGACACTCCTTGTCAGCCTCTGCATGGGCATGAGAATCTACTTATATATAGTAAATATAGCATTGCAATAAGCAAAATGCAATCGTTTCTGCGGAAAAATCGGTAAAGAAAATCAAAAAAACTGCGCAGATACGGAAAAAAACGGGAAAAGGAATTGACGCACGGACACAACTGTGCTATATTAAACAGGCGAGATGACTTTTAGGTCTTTTTTTTATGCTGTAAAAAATAAACCTGTCCGGCAGATTTCTGCGGGCAGCCGGTTTCCAGGCTCTACCAGATGGTGGCAAGACAAGCATAAACCGGGTGTGGACAGTCTCGTACATCTGTCCTCTGACGCGTGCGCAGATGTCAAACAGGAAAAGGTCGCACAGAAGTAAAGCATGCGGGCGGCGAGAAGGAGAAAAGAATGCGTACAAAAATCACATTGGCTTGTACAGAGTGCAAGAACCGTAACTACAACATGACAAAGGATAAAAAGAATCATCCTGACAGAATGGAAACAAAGAAATATTGTAGATTCTGCAAGACTCATACTTTACACAAAGAAACAAAATAATCCGTTTTTTAAGAACAGGAGTCAAAGTTATGGGAGAAAGTAGTAACGAAAAGGTTGGTTTTTTCAAGGGGCTGAAAGCTGAATTCCAGAAGATTATCTGGCCCGACAAAACAACACTCGGAAAACAGGCGGTAGCTGTTACTGCAATTTCTATTGTTTTAGGAGTGATCATCGCACTGCTCGATACAGTTATGCAGTATGCGGTTAACTTAATAACAATGTAGAGTGAGGAAAAACATATGGCAGACGCAAACTGGTATGTAGTGCATACCTACTCAGGCTATGAAAACAAAGTAAAAGCCAATATTGAAAAAACAATCGAAAATCGCCATCTGGAAGAGGAGATTCTGGAAGTCAGGGTTCCGCTTCAGGATGTTGTGGAAGTGAAGAACGGTGCCAAAAAGACTGTTCAGAAAAAGATGTTCCCAGGCTATGTGCTGATCAATATGGTCATGAACGATGATACCTGGTATGTAGTCCGCAACACACGTGGTGTAACAGGATTCGTGGGTCCGGGAAGCAAACCGGTTCCGTTATCCGAAGCGGAAATGAAACCGCTCGGAATCAAAACAGAGAATGTATCGGTTGACTTCGAAGAAGGAGATACGATCGCTGTTGTTGCAGGTGTCTGGAAGGATACGGTTGGTATGGTTCAGAGAATGGATTACAACAAACAGACTGCAACGATCAATGTAGAACTGTTCGGCCGCGAAACACCGGTTGAGATCAGTTTTGCGGAAATTCGCAAGATGGCATAATCTTGCACAGACAGAACAAGATGTTCATAGGATGAAGTCCTACTTATATAAGAAGGTTCATACTTGGACTGTGGGAGGGCAATGCCCGCCACTACCACAATTTATTAGGAGGTGCCAAAATGGCAAAGAAAGTAGAAGGATACATTAAGTTACAGATCCCTGCTGGTAAAGCTACACCAGCACCACCAGTTGGTCCTGCACTTGGACAGCATGGTGTAAACATCGTTGAATTTACAAAACAGTTCAACGCAAAGACAGCTGATCAGGGTGATATGATCATTCCTGTAGTTATCACAGTTTATGCAGACAGAAGTTTCAGTTTCGTAACAAAAACTCCACCTGCACCGGTTCTTTTAAAGAAAGCATGCAAAATCAAATCCGGTTCTGCAACACCTAACAAGACAAAGGTTGCAACAATCTCCAAAGCTGATCTGCAGAAGATCGCTGAGACAAAGATGCCTGATCTGAATGCAGCAAGCCTTGAGGCTGCTATGAGCATGATCGCTGGTACAGCAAGAAGTATGGGAATCACTGTAGAAGAATAAGACTTTTACAGATTTAACACAAAAGTGGGAGGAATTAGTTCCGCCACTACCACTAGGAGGTAAACGAAATGAAACATGGTAAGAAATATAGCGATGCTGCGAAAGCATTCGATCGCGCTACACAGTTTGAGCCTGCAGAAGCTATTGCGTTAGCAAAGAAGTCGGCAGTTGCTAAATTTGATGAAACAATCGAAGTTCACATCAGAACAGGATGTGACGGACGTCATGCAGATCAGCAGATCCGTGGCGCAGTTGTTCTTCCGAACGGAACAGGTAAAGAAGTAAAGGTTTTAGTATTCGCGAAAGGTGATAAGCTTACAGAAGCTGAAGCAGCCGGTGCAGATTTTGTCGGCGGCGATGAGCTGATCCCTAAGATCCAGAATGATGGATGGTTAGACTTTGATGTTGTTGTTGCAACACCTGACATGATGGGCGTTGTTGGTCGTCTTGGTAAGGTTTTAGGACCGAAAGGTTTAATGCCAAACCCGAAGGCCGGTACAGTAACAATGGATGTTACAAAGGCTGTTAAAGATATCAAAGCCGGTAAGATCGAGTACAGATTAGATAAGTCCAACATTATCCATGTTCCGGTTGGAAAGGCTTCTTTCACAGAGGAACAGCTTCAGCAGAACTTCGATGCACTGATGGATGCTATCGTAAAGGCAAAACCAAGCACATTAAAGGGTCAGTATTTAAGAAGCATTACACTTGCTCCTACAATGGGACCTGGTGTAAAGGTCAGCGTAGCTAAATTCTAATTCGTATAGTTAGAGATCAATTGAGGCGATCGGTCATACCGGTCGCCTTCTTTTTAATGCATAGGAATTTTTTAGGGGATCCCCTATGCAGTAAAAGCAAGCAAGCTTGCAAAGATGCGCACTGCGGCGTACAATGTAGATGTCGCAAGCATTGTCGTACATTTGCAGAGCAAATGTACGGCGCAATAACCTGCGTAGCAGGTTATAGAAAAGCGATCGCCGCAGGCACAAGAATGTGCCAAGGCACATTCTTTTTTATAGGGAATAAATCAGATGAAGAAAAACTGGAAACAAAAATTAGTATGGTTCACGATAGCACTAATCCTGACGCTGCTTGTCGGAACGGTAGTACTGGTGACCGTGTTACAACATAAAAAGAAGGAAAAAGCTGCCTGGCAGGAACAGATGCAGGCAGAGCAGATCGCGGAAATAAATGCACAAACAGATGCGGAAACACGGATGCAGGCAGGAGCGGGTGTGCAGATAGGGAGTGGACAGGATGACAATACAGGAGGAGCGGATCGTGAAGATGCTTCTCTTCCGGAAATTGAAACAGATCAGAAGGAACAGAATCCGCAGGAAGAACAAGAGACTGATCCGGCAGAGGAAAAAGGGAAAGCTGTTATGACTTTTGCGGGAGATATCTGCTTTCATGATGCATATGCCAATATGTATGCACTTTCTGCCCGCGGCGGTAATATAGAAAGTTGTATCGGCGCATCGCTTCTTGCAGAAATGCGTGATGCGGATATTTGTATGATCAATAATGAATTCCCGTATTCAGACCGCGGACAGCCGGTTGAAGGAAAAACATTTACTTTTTGCAGTAAGCCCGGAAATGTGAAGCTGCTTTCGCAGATGGGAGTGGATATTGTTTCTCTTGCCAATAATCATGCGTATGATTATGGACAGGATGCGCTTCTTGACAGCCTGGATACACTGGACGGGGAAGGAATTGCACGCGTGGGGGCCGGCAGAAATCTGGAAGAGGCAATGGCGCCTGTATATTTTGATGTAAATGGAACAAAAATCGGTATTTTGGCAGCTACCCAGATTGAACGACTGGAAAATCCGGATACGAAGGGCGCGACCGAAAACAGTCCGGGCGTATTCCGGTGTTTTAATGAAACGGAATTAAACCTCCTGCTGGAACAGATAAAACAGACAAAACAGCGATGCGATTTCCTGACTGTATACATACACTGGGGAACGGAAAACACAGACGAACTCGATTGGGCACAGCCCTATCAGGCAAAACTGATCGCGGAGGCAGGCGCAGATCTGATCGTCGGATGCCATCCGCACTGCCTGCAGGGGATAGATTATATTGGAGATACGCCGGTAATCTACAGCCTCGGTAATTTCTGGTTCAATTCCAAAGAGGTGGATACAGCACTTCTGAAAGTGACGGTGCAGGGAGACACGCTGGAAAACATTCAGATGATTCCGGCGCTGCAGAAGGACTGCAGTACAAATGCGCTGGACGGCGCAGAAGGAGAACGGGTCATCAATTATCTGCAGAGCTTGTCGGAAAATATTACGATCGATGCGGAAGGTTATATTAGCAGCTATTAATTTCACAATTCGCTTGACAAGGCTCTCATAACATGATATCTTATACAAGGTCGTTTTAGATCATGCCGAAGACAGCAGGTGCTCGATGAGCGTAAGTGTATCGCCTGCCGAGGGAAAGATTCAATAGTTAGTTTGAATGTCAGCCTTCCGTTTTCGGGAGGCTTTTTATAGCGTATCACGCAACTCGTTTAAAAGGCTATGACTCCAGACGACAGCAAATCTAAAAGGAGGTAAAAAAATGGCTAAAGTAGAATTAAAGCAGCCGATTGTAGCTGAAATTTCAGAAAACATCAAAGATGCACAGTCAGTTGTCCTTGTTGACTATCGTGGTCTTACAGTAGAACAGGATACAAAGCTTCGTAAAATATGTCGTGAAAACGGCGTAACATACAAAGTTTACAAGAACACAATGATGAACTTTGCATTCAAGGGAACACAGTTTGAAGCTCTTGCTCCATATCTGGAAGGACCTAGCGCAGCAGCTATCTCTACTACAGATGCAACAGCACCTGCACGTGTACTTGGTAAATTCGCCAAGGAAGCTGACAAGCTTGAGATCAAGGGTGGTGTAGTTGAAGGTATTGCTTACGATGCAGCAGGTATTGCAAACATCGCAACAATTCCAAGCAGAGAGGAACTCCTTTCCAAATTACTGGGAAGCATGCAGTCACCTATTACAAACTTTGCCCGTGTTATTAAGCAGATCGCTGAAAAAGACGGCGAAGTAGCAGAAGCTCCTGCAGAAGCAGCAGAGGCTCCGGCTGAAGAAACAGCTGAAACACCGGCTGAATAAGAAAACGAAAACAAACTATTAAAAATGGAGGATATTAAAATGGCAAAATTAACAACAGCAGAACTTATTGATGCTATCAAAGAGTTAACAGTTTTAGAATTAAATGATTTAGTAAAAGCTTGTGAAGAAGAATTCGGCGTAT